>ENA-OPCA01000061-OPCA01000061.1-human-gut-metagenome-genome-assembly--contig:-NODE-61-length-97407-cov-8.679965_pt1 | contig 97407 bp, 71 predicted proteins | sample MGYA00241076_ERZ501468 | MGnify/ENA primary metagenome ERZ501468 (study PRJEB25962, sample SAMEA2042633) | human gut metagenome | biome: human gut; feature: human-associated habitat; material: faeces... | reverse complement strand
GCCACAACTTCGGGACACTTTGTCCACAAGTCGGAGCGTAGGACGAGGGACGGGGGCTTTCATATACGCCCAGTCTGCTGTTGAAACCAGACCTGTGCTTACGGCTCTACGCCACGCAAGCACAGCCCTGTTTTCCTGCCGCTTCAAATGCCCTTGCCCTCCCCGGCGGCAACGGCATTTTCACGGCAACGCCGACAGAGCGTATAACACACTACACTTTGCTTCGCAAAGTCGTGTGCCAAATGGGGGCGTTGCCCCCTTTGGAAACCCCCACAAGAAAAGGCGGTACGCTACCCCTCCACGGGGCGCATACCGCCTTTTCTTGTTATCCAGCCCTCCGGCTGTATCGGTTGAGCAAAAGTCAGCGTGGGATTGATGTGGTATCTTTAACTTTGGGAAACTCCGGTCTCCCACTTGGATACCGTTCGGTTGCTGATGCCAAGCATTTCCGCAAGGGCGGACTGTGTGTACCCTTTGCTTTTTCTGAGGGAACAGATAAATCTGCCTATTTCCTTTGCATCCACATTACCACCTCAACCACACCATAGCAAGACGCGCTTTCCAATGCAACGAACAAAGCGGGGAAAGACTCCACGCATCGTGGAATTTGGTTCCTGTCTGCTCAAAATCAATCGATTGATTCAAATGTTATACCGATAATCATTCTGCTGCCGGACTGTGAAACGGTTACAACAGCATTCCCATTTGAATAGAGCCAGCCGCCGGACACATCATTTTCCCGCCCGGGAAACTTGCTTTGAAACCCGTTCTGCGCAAGGCAAGCAAGATAATCGTAACACATCTGTCTTGACACACCGTCCAGCGTTACGCTGTAAAGCGAACCGGATTTGATTTCCGTAACAGGCTTGCCCATATCCGGCGTGGGGATCGCGCGGGTATATTCATTTTCCGGCCATTGGGTTATATCCAAGATCTGCATATCCTGTGCTGCCGGCTGCGGGCTTGCAGCGCAGGCTGAAAAGGAGCACAAAAGGACAGCAGCACAAAACAAAATTAAAATTCTTCGCATCTTTTTCCCTTATTTTGCAAGCGAGCGCAGCAGAGCGATCTCCGCCGCGTAGCCGTCAAGATCATTCGGCGTTTCCAGAAACATGGGCAGATCTTTTAAATACGGATTGTTTATGATCTTATCAAACGCCTTTAAGCCGATATTGCCCTGACCGATCTTTTCGTGGCGGTCCTTATGCGAACCAAGGGGATTTTTACTGTCATTCAGATGAAGGGCTTTCAGGCGGTCTATGCCGATCACGCGGTCAAATTCCGCAAGCACGCCGTCCAGATCATTTACGATATCATAGCCGCCGTCAAAAACGTGGCAGGTATCCAGGCAGACGCCGATTTTATCATTCAGTTCAACGCCGTCTATAATCTGTTTCAGTTCCTCAAAGTTTCTGCCGACCTCAGAACCTTTGCCTGCCATCGTTTCAAGCAGAACGGTGGTGGTCATTTGCGGAAACATCACTTCATTAAGGACTTCGGTTATGAGTTCTATCCCCTTTTCCGCGCCCTGCCCAACATGGGAGCCGGGGTGAAAATTATAGAGCATACCGGGGGTATACTCCATTCTTTTCAGATCATCGGCAAAGGTCTCACGCGCAAAACGCCTTGTATCCTCCTTTGCGGAGCAGCAGTTCAGCGTATACGGCGCGTGCGCCAGAATAATCGTTACGCCGTTTTCAGCGCTTTCTTTCAGAAAGGCTGCAACATCGTTTTCATCTATATCTTTCGCCTTGCCGCCGCGCGGATTCCTGGTAAAGAACTGAAACGTATTTGCGCCAATGGAGAGCGCCTCTTTCAGCATATGGGCATATCCTTTGGATGCGCTTAAGTGCGCGCCGATCCGCATTGCTTTTCCCCCTTACCTGAGCGCCGCCTGGCGTTCTCTTAAAAGATCATCTTCCGCTCTGCCGCTCATAATATATTCCAGCAGATCGCCGACACAACCCCTGTTGCAGTGGCACGCCTCATATTTACATATCTCATGAATGGGCTTCGGCGCCTGCCCTGCACACGCCGGGAGGCCAACCGTTTTTAACATATCCCAGTCATTATAATAATCGCCGATTGCGGCAACATGGCTCCTCTCTATGCCGAGTTTCTCCGCAAGCCACATGATGCCCACGCCCTTGTGCGTATCTTTTTGCAGCATTTCCAGGCTCCAAAGCGAGGACGCCATAAAATTCGCGTCCGGATTCTCAGTTTTATCTATATACTTCTGTAGTTCATTGATCGTGAGCGGGTTAGACCAGAATATAACCTTCATCCAGCCTTCTTCTGGCACGTTATCAATATGCGTTACCTGATAGTGTGATTTATCAAAATACATCTGCCCGCGGGAAAGGAGGCCGTTTTTGACGATATACACATAATCATCAAAAAAGATACCAACATCCACACTGTGCCCGTGCGTATTGAATGTTTCGCTGATTTCACGCACAAATTCCCTGCCCTTGGGACCTATCGTTTGTTTCCACAAAAGTTCCTGCTTTTGATAATCATACACGCCTGCGCCGTTTACGATGATCGCCGGCTGGTTGGCGGGAACCCTGTCATAATTTCGTTTCAGGCTGGAGATCATCCTGCCGGAGGCAAGTGTGAAATTGCCGCCGTGGTCGGTGAATTTTTTGATTGCCTCATAGTTCCTTTTTGGAAGTTTTCTGAATTTATTGTTCAGCGTGCCGTCTATATCAGAAACAACAAGCCAGTTTTCAAAGGTGTTGGCCATAACGCGCCCTCCTTTTCAGATCTGTAATTGCACGGCTCAAAGCCGGCCGTTTTCAAGTTTGGATAAAAACCGGGTGAAATATTCGGGTAGTTCGCTTTCAAAAGAAAGCCACTGCCCCGTGATCGGATGCACAAAGCCAATGTGCTTTGCATGAAGACACTGCCCATTCAAACCTTTTACCGGTTTCTTGGGGCCATATACCTCATCGCCCGCAATCGGATGCCCTATGTGCGAAAGATGCACTCTGATCTGATGGGTTCTGCCGGTTTCCAGTGTGCAGCGCAGATGCGTGAAGCTGCCGTACCGTTTCAGAACTTTTACATGCGTTACGGCGGGCTTGGAATTTTTATAAACCACCGCCATTTTCTTTCTGTCCTTAGGATTTCTGCCGATCGGCAGAGAAACGGTGAATTCATCTTCTTTTATATTGCCGTGCGCCACGCATTCATACGCCCGTTCAAAAGAATGCTCCTTGATCTGCCGGGCAAGCCCGGCGTGCGCGCGGTCATTTTTTGCAACGATCAGCAGACCGGATGTGTCCTTATCAATCCTGTGCACGATTCCCGGCCGGAGAACGCCGTTAATTCCGCTTAGCGAACTGCCGCAGTGGTATAAAAGCGCGTTTACAAGCGTACCCGTGTAATTGCCCGCTGCCGGATGAACCACCATGCCTTTGGGTTTATTCACCACAAGGAGGTCACGATCCTCATAAACGATGTCAAGCGGAATATTTTCCGCTTTTGCCTCCGGCGGCACCGGCGGAGGAACGAGCACGCTGATCACATCGCCCGCCCGGCACTTATAATTTTTCGCCGCGGGCTTGGAACAGACGGTAACATTGCCCTGCTCCAAAAGTTTCGCCGCCGCGGAGCGGGAAAGATCGCTTAACGCGCCGCTTAAATATTTATCGATTCTTTCGCCCTCCTGTTCGGGCAAAACCGTAAGGATAAACGCGTTACGCAACGGTTTTATCCTCCTTTTTAAACAAATCACAAATAAGATATGCAATCAGCGAGACCGCACCAAGCGTTACGGCGCAATCCGCTATGTTGAATATAGCAAAATTAATAAAAACCGGCTCAATAAAATCAACCACATAGCCGTAAAGCACACGGTCTATCAGATTGCCGAGCCCGCCTGCGCAGACAACGCCAAGACTCCAGTAAAGCCAAAGCGATCTGCACCGGTTTGAAAACAGATACCAAAGAATGCCAACGCACACCACAACTGTAAGCGCAACAAACACCCACCTTGCGCCGCTGAACATGGAAAACGCCATCCCTGTATTTTCCGAATAAGTAAAGCGCACAACGCCCCTGATAAATTCAAACGGTTCGCTGCCCTTTAAATACGTAACGGCAAGGAATTTTGTAAATTGGTCAAACGCCGTGATCAGCAGAATCATAACGGCGCACCAAATATGCTTTTTTCTGTGCATAGCGCACCTCCGGATCTAAACGTGCCAAACAGGCAAAAGAGGGGTGTTTTGCGCCCCTCTTTTTAATTTGTAAATGAATTATTTGCCCTCTTCGGCAAGCACTGCCGCGCAGTGCGCGCAGAGGTGCGGATGTGCCGCATTGCTGCCCACTGTTTCAGAGAATTTCCAGCAGCGTTCGCATTTTTCGCCCTTTGCAGGCTGCACGCCAACGGAAAGCCCCTCTACTTCACCTTCAAAAGGCTGCTTTTCAGCCGTAACCGTTACACCGGAAGCAATAAAGATTTCCGGGAGGGCAGTTTCAACCGATTTTAAGAAATCATACAGTTCGCCGCCGGCGCCGAGAACGATATGAGCCTCCAGCGACTTGCCGATCTTCTTTTCGTTTCTTGCGATCTCAAGCGCTTTTTGAACATCCACACGCACTTTATGGATTTTTTCCCATTTTTCCATAAAGGCTGCATCCGTGCGGATAAAATCGGGCTGCGGGATATCGTTAAAGAGCGGGGATCTGGGATCTTTAGACTGATCATGCGGCATGAATTTCCAGATCTCATCCGCCGTGAACGCCAGAATCGGCGTAAGCAGCAGCGTAAGGGAATCCAAGATCTTATAAAGCACCGTCTGCGCGGCACGGCGCGTTTTGGAAGTGCCTACGGAAGTATAAAGCCTGTCTTTCAGCACATCAAAATAGAAGTTGCTCATATCTACAACGCAGAAGTTATGGATCGCGTGCGCCGCAGTGTGGTATTCATAGATCTCATACCCTTTGCGGGCGGTATCGATCACTTCATCCAGTTTCATGAGCGCATATTTATCAAGTTCTTCAAGTTCATCGTTTGGCAGCATATCCTGATCCGGATCAAAATCATAAAGATTTCCGAGGCAGAAACGAGCCGTATTTCGGATCTTTCGGTAATTATCCGAAAGCTGCTTTAAAATATCTTTGCTGATACGGATATCCGCGTGATAATCGGAAGAGGCAACCCAAAGGCGGAGGATATCGGCGCCGTACTGCTTGATGATATCCTGCGGGTCAATGCCGTTTCCGAGGGATTTGGACATTTTTTTGCCCTCTCCGTCAACAGTCCAGCCGTGGGTTACTATCTGCTTAAACGGCGCGCCGTTTCCGCCGGCTACGGAAGTTAAGAGCGAGGACTGGAACCAGCCTCTGTATTGGTCTGCGCCCTCCAGATAAACATCGGCGGGGCGTCTTAAATAATCGCGGTTTTTAAGCACTGCGGCATGCGTGGAACCGGAATCGAACCACACGTCCATAATATCCGTTTCCTTATCAAATCCCTCCGCCGCGCCGCAGTGGGGGCATGCATAGCCGTCCGGCAGGAAATATTCGGCGTCATGGGCAAACCAGGCGTCTGAGCCTTCCTTGCCGAAAATATCGGAAACTTTCATCATGATCTCATGATCAATGATCTCTTTGCCGCACTTTTTACAGTAAACAACCGGAATGGGCACGCCCCATTTTCTCTGACGGGAAATGCACCAGTCCGCGCGCTCGCGGATCATACTCTGCAGGCGGTCTTTGCCCCATGCCGGGTACCACTCCACATCTTCAGACGCTTTGATGGCGTCTTCCTTAAAATCATCAACAGAACAGAACCACTGCGAAGTTGCCCTAAAGATAACGGGCTTGTGGCAGCGCCAGCAGTGCGGATACTGGTGGATGATCTTTTGCAGAGCAAACAAATTGCCCGTTTTTTCAAGATGCTCTGCGATCGGCTTGTTTGCCTCATCCGTTGTGAGGCCGGCAAACTCGCCCGCCTCCTCAGTAAGCCTGCCGTGCGCGTCAACAGGAACAACAACCGGCAGTTCGGGATAGTTTTTGCAGACTTCAAAGTCCTCAATACCATGGCCGGGAGCGGTATGAACGCAGCCGGTACCGCTTTCCAGCGTAACGTGATCACCCACGATAACAAGGGAAGTTCTGTCTATAAACGGATGGAGGCACTTGATATATTCCAGTTCTTTTCCCAAAAACGTGCCGAGCGTTTCATATTCCGTAACGCCCCTTGCCTCCATGGCGGAAGCGGCAAGATCCGTTGCCATAACGTAATATTCATCTCCGCTTTTAATAAGCGAATATTCAAAATCCGGGCCAACACAGATTGCCACATTTGCAGGCAGAGTCCACGTGGTTGTGGTCCAGATCACAAAATACGTTTTGCCGAGATCTGCGCCCATAGCGGTGAGTTTGCCAAGATCATCCTCTACATTAAATTTAACGTAGATGGAATGGCACGGATCCTCCGCATACTCAATCTCTGCCTCCGCAAGCGCGGTATTGCAGTCCGGGCACCAGTAAACGGGCTTAAGACCTTTATAAATGTATCCCTTGGTTGCCATTGACGCGAAAACTTTGATCTGCTCCGCCTCAAAATCCTTTGTAAGGGTGATATACGGATGATCCCATTCGCCGATCACGCCAAGGCGCTTGAAACTCTCACGCTGCATATCCACATAGCCAAGGGCGGTATCACGGCAGATCCGGCGGAGTTCCAGATCAGAGATATTGCTCTGGGCGGTGATATGCGCTTCTTTTCTTGCCTTGAGTTCGGTGGGCAGGCCGTGTGTATCCCAGCCGGGAACATAGGGGGACTGATAGCCCGTCATATTCTTATATCTAACGATAAAATCTTTTAACGTTTTATTGAGCGCATGACCGATATGGATATCGCCGTTTGCATACGGAGGGCCGTCATGCAGAATAAAGAGCGGTTTGCCCTCGTTATGCTTCATCAGATTTTCGTAAAGATCATGGTCGTACCAGTCTTTCAGGATTTCCGGCTCTCGGTTTGGCAGATTGGCCCGCATCGGGAAATCCGTTTGCATCATATTTAAAGTATCTTTATAGTCCATTTCAATCAACAACCTTTATGTAATTATTTTCTTTTTTTCTTGAAAAATCCCTTGAATTTCACACCGCCGTCGTCCTCATCATCCTCTTCATCCGGAGGGATCAGGCTGATCTTTTCATTGGTTCGAACGCCTTCCGGCTTAACATTAAAGAAATCTTCAAAGGGAAGATGCTGTTCTTCCTCCTCTTCGTGAGCCGCCGGCTTTTCCATTTCCGGTTCTTCACTGATTTCCCCAACGGTATCTTCATCCGCGGAAGGATCCTGCGAAAACGCGTCTATCGCGTCATGAACATCGGTCTCCTCCTCTTGCGGCTCTTCTTGCGCATCAGAGATCTCCTCCAGCTCGTACTCTACCTGTGCCTCGTCTTTCTGCGGCTCTTCTTCCTCGTCTGCCGTAAACAACGCCTCTTCGGCAGGCTCTTCCTGCTGTTCGGAAATCTCGCTGTCCTGCTGCGCGTCATCAGCATCTTCTGCCTGTGCCGGCGGTTCTTCGCTTTCGGAAATATCCTGCTCGATCTCATCGATCTTGGCGGAAACGCTTTCGATATTCTGCTGCGTTTCGTCTATTTTTTCCTCAATCTCCTCCGAATCCGCGGAAACGGGTGATTCCATCATTGCCGAAAGCTTTTCAAGCTGCGCCTGATAAAGCGCAACCAGCCTTTCTTTAAACGAATCCGCCTCTTTTTTCAGATTATTTGTTAAACTTTCATAATATTCTTTTTCATCTCTGGACTTGGAAAGCAGTTCCTGAGAGATATTTTTTGCCTCTGTTAACAGCGCGGCGGCGTCCGCCTTGGCATCCGCAAGTTCTTTTTGCGCCTTTTCGTTTGCCTCGCTGAGTATAGCCTCTGCGGCATCTGCCTTTTCTTTGGTTATGCCGGCGGCGTAATCGCGCGCCTCTGAAATGATCTTTTCCGCTTTGGTTTTGGCGTCCATAACCGTATTCTGCACGGTTTTGGCGCTGTCCGCAAGCAGTTGTTCCGATTTTTCCTTTGCCTCTTTTTCCACCTTGGAGGCGGCTTTCTGCGCGGTCAAAAGCGTATCCTTTATGGAATCTTCTTCCGCCCTGTACTCCTCTATTTTAGAGGCAAGGATCTCCATCTTTCTGTAAAGTTCTTTATTCTCGTCATAAATAGCGGAAAAGGATTCCTCTATCTGCTGCAAAAATGCATTGGTCTCATCAATATCATAGCCGTGAGATGCGGTTGAAAGCACTTTTTCTTTTATCTGGCTCGGCGTAATCATAATTTATTCTCCTCTCTTTTACGCTCAGTACATGATCATTCCGTTATTTTCAAGTTCATCAATCAGATCGCCCATCACATCAACATTATAGGGCGTGATGATGTAAGTGCTGTTTGCAACTCTTTTGATCTGCCCGTTATTCGCATAGGCAACGCCGCTCAGGAAATCCAGCAGCCTGCGGGCAATATCCCGGTTTGTGGACTCCAGATTGAGCACAACCGTTCGTTTTTCATTCAGGTTATCACCGATGGCGGCAGCCTCTTCAAACCGCTCCGGCTTAACAAGCACAACCTGAAGCTGGGCGGTGGTGTGGATATTCATGACCTTATCGTTTTCCGCCCTGGTGCGGTGGATCCTTTCCGGCTTTTCCTCCCTGGGCACTCTTACGCTTTTGTTGTGTTTTTCCCGCTTGGGCGGCGCGGGCATCGGATAGGACTGATTTTCCTCATAAAAATCATCAAATTCATCATCGTCGTTTTCACGGATGATATCCGCAAACTTATCAAAAAGTCCCATAAAGCAGCCTCCTAATTATATCTTCTTGCCCCGAAAATGGCAGAACCGACCCTAACGATGTTTGACCCCTCTGCTATAGCGGCGGGGTAGTCGGCGCTCATTCCCATAGACAGAATGTCCATATCTATATTATCTATTTTTTTATCTTTAATGTCAATGAAATATTGCCTTACCCGGGCAAAATAACGGCGTGCTTCCTCCTGATCCTCACAAATGGGGGGGATCGCCATCAGGCCGTCTATCCGAATCGCAGGCAATTCGGAGATCTGATGAAGCGTTTCCACAAGTTCCTGCGGCATAATGCCGCTCTTGCTTTCCTCCATGCCAATATTGACTTCGGCAAGGCAGTGCGTAACGATACCTCGCAAAGCGGATACTCTGGAGATCTCCTTGGCAAGTTTAAAGGAGGATACGGATTCGATCATATCCACCTCGCCGACGATCTGGCGCACTTTATTGGTTTGCAGATGGCCGATCAAGTGCTTTTCCACGCCGTTTAATTCCAGATCATCCCTTTTGCCGAGATATTCCTGAACCCGGTTTTCCCCGATCAGATCGGCGCCGAGTTCAAGCGCTTTGTTGATATAAGGCGGCTCTACGGTTTTGGTAACGCACATCAGGCGTACTTCCGTTTCCTTTCTGCCAGCCTTTACGGCGCATTCGCGAACCTGGTTCAGGACCCGCTTGTAATTTTCCTCAACCGCTTTCATTCTTTCTTCATCAATTATATACTTCCCCATCGTGCAGCTCCTTTCCCTGAATAATGATCTGATCATATAATTTAATGCCGTTTTCGGAATCGGGGTCATAACTGAGCACTACATAATCCCCGTCCGTATACAGCACCTCTGCGCTGCGCCACTCCACAACGGAGGCAACAAGCGCATAAACACCTCTTTCGCCGTTGTTTACGTGAACGGCGGCAGACGGCATGCGGACACCCGTGTAGGAATGAACACGGATCTCTATATTTGCAAGCCGCATGGAAACGGTGTCGCTGTTGATCTCATCGCAGGATAAAACAAGCGCTGTCTGTTCCTGCCCGAGTTCCGGCTCGGCGCCGCTTACGATCTCGCAGCTGTAAACGCTGTCCGTGCCCGAAACGGCAACATCGACCGAATCGCCGTTTTCAAGACCGCTGATATCCTCCGTGTTGACAACAGCACAGAAATACCACTCAAAATCCGTGATCAGTTTGCCGGCATTCTGCTCCTGCGCCGGAGTCTGCGCCTGCTGTATCCACGAAGTTAAGGTGTTTACATCCAAAGAATCTATACTGCTGTAATCAAATGCGTTCTCCAGCCCGTCCGTATATTGCGAATACACGCCGGATTCATCCGCCGTTACACTGCCGGACGGCTGGTTGGCGCTGATATGCAGCGCGTTCATCTTTTCCTCCGTTTCACGCATAACGGAGGAAAAATCAATCTCTTTGCCAATCAGGATCTGACGGCGCGTAAACCTGTCGTTCAGTTCCGCGGCGCTCTCGCTGACCGCGCCGACATTTTGCGCCGCGGCGGCGCGTATGTATTCGTTGATGTTTTCAAGAATGCTGTTATCCAGTGATTCCACATCGGTTACCTGCCCTACCGCCTGGCTTTCCATATCCGAATAATACTGTAGATCGCTTTCCAGATCCAGATACTGCGAATAGGCGGACGCCGCTTCCTGCGAGCCGAAAGTCAGCGCGATCTCGCCGCCTTTCACAACCTTTTCGCAGTCGCTGACGGAAGAGACCGTAACCGCGTCTCCGTTGCCTTTCACGGTGTGTTCATCCCGAACAACAAGGGCATCGGCGTTGATCGTTTCATAAACGGTGGAGGCCAGCGCCGTCTGCGTTTTCAGGCTGACGTTGAACGCGCCGTAAAGCTCTACCGCAACATAAATGACAATCAGCGCAACCACAAACGCCATAGCGGCGGTCTGCTTTTGCGCGGGCGAAAGTTTTATTTTCTTTTCCGTTTTTCGGTTTTCACGATTCGCCATTCAAAAAATCCCTGCTTATTCTGACGGCATCCCCTACAAGATCGGCGTTTTCCGCATCCGCAACAAGGCGGACGGCATTTTCGCGCCTTTTAAACCAGGTGATCTGCCGTTTTGCATATCTTCTTGTTTCTCTTTTTATATTTTCCGCCGCCTCTTCCAAGCCGGCGCTGCCGTTGAAATACGGCTGAAGTTCCTTATGCCCGATCGCCTGCGCCGCCGTTTTGCCTGCGGTTTTCAGGCAGCGGCGCGCTTCCTCCACAAGCCCGTTCGCAAGCATTTGATCCACACGGCGGTTGATGCGGTCATAAAGGATCTGCCTGTTTTGATATTCTATCACAAAATAAAGCGTGTCATAAGGGGACGTTTCTTTTACGGCATCCCGGTCCGCCTCGCTTTTGGTTTTGCCGGTAAGATAATAGATCTCCAAGGCGCGCGCAACACGTTTTTTGTTGTTTTTATGGATGCCGGCAGCCGCTTTCGGATCCGCTTTCAGAAGCTCATCATAAAGTTCGTCCGTATCTTTTGCCATCAGGCGCGCCCGAAGTGCGTCATCGCTCTTGGTTTCTATAAACTGAACGTTATCCACAAGGCTGTCTATAAAAAGGCCTGTTCCGCCGGCGATCACCGGCACTTTGCCGCGGGACGCGATATCCTTTACGGCGCTGCGGGCAAGCCGGCAGAAATCCGCAGCCGAAAACGGAACATCCCGGTTCAGGCACTGCACCAAATGATGCCGGACGCCCTGCATTTCCTGCTGTGTGGGCGCGGCGGTGGCAATGCCCATACCCTGATAGACCTGCATAGAATCCGCCGAGATGATCTCGCCGTTTACCGCTTTTGCGATCTGCACGGCAAGCGCTGTTTTTCCGCTTGCGGTAGGACCCGCCACAACAATAATCTTGGTTTTTTGCATCACTGCACCCTGCCGAACTGTTTTTCCAGCTCATAACGGGAGATTCTGATCATAACCGGCCTGCCGTGCGGGCAATAGCGGATCTCCGGCATGGAAAGCAGTTTTTGCACAAACAGTTCCCTTTCCTGCGGCGAAGTCTTGTCCCCGCCCTTTACCGCGGCGCGGCAGGAGGCGGAATGAAAGATCCAGTCCATCTTTTCCGGCTCTATATCGGTTTTATGCTCCAGAAGTTTCTGAGCGATCTCCAAAATCAAATCTTTCACGTCGCACCCGTCAAGAAGGGATGGGATCTCCCGCACCAAAACGGTATTTGAGCCGAAATCCTCTGCCCCGAACCCGCATTTGGAAAGCAGCGGCAGATTGGAGATCACCGCCTCATATTCCTCCGGCGCCATAGAAACGGCTGCGGGCGCAAGCAGCGCTTGGCTTGCGATGCCGTTTTTCTCCGCGTCCTTTTTGAACCTTTCAAAATTCATACGCTCGTGCGCCGCATGCTTGTCTATATAATACAGATCATTTTTAATTTCAACAAGAATATATGTATCAAACGCCTCGCCCACAACGTTGAAAGCGGGCACATCATCCTTTTCCTCAACGATGAGATCCGCGGCTGTATCCGCTGCGGGGGCGTTATTCTTTTCAGAATTCGTATTTGAAACGCCATGTTCTTCTGCCTGCTCCTTTTTATCGGAAAAATCAACCGCCACAGTGGTGGAGTATTCATTTTCGGAGACCGTTTCATTCTCCGTAAAGATCCTGCCGGTTTTAATTTTATAATCCGCAGGATCGCCGTAACTGTCCGCGCGGCGGTGTACCCGGTAACCGGACGGCGCCGAAACGCTCCAGCCGCTGTTTTGCGCAGGCGCATTTGAAAATTTCAGCTGGGACGGCTGCGGCGGCTTAACACCGAAATCAATCTTTGTGCTTTCCTTTTCCAGCTGTTTATAAACCCTGCCGTTTTGGCCCTGATAAAAGCCGCCCTCTTTCACGGAATTTTTCGTTTCCAAAGCGGTCTTTACACCGTAATACACCAGATCAAAAACAGGCCGTTCATTTATGAACCGAACCTCTGTTTTGGACGGATGCACATTTACATCCACCAGTTTCGGATCAATCTCTATATTCAGCACACAGGCGGGATATCTGCCCACCATGATCAAATTTTTATATGCCTGCTCCAGCGCCGCCATTGCCGTTGCGCTTTTAACAAGCCTGCCGTTTATAAAGAAAAACTGCATGGCGCGGGATTTTCTGGACTGGTGCGGACGGCTCACATAGCCTGTAAGGCGCATAGACTGATAGCTGTAATCCGTTTCGATCAGCGTATCTGAAAGTTCAGAGCCGAACACGGAATAGATAGTGCCTTTCAGATCCGAATTGCCGGAGGTGATCAGCACCTGCCTGCCCTCTCTGATAAACCGAAACGAGATCTCCGGGTGGGAAAGGGCAATCCGATCCACAACGCCCTGCACGGCGTTGCCTTCCGTTACGTCTTTTTTCAGAAATTTCATTCTGGCGGGAACGTTAAAGAAGATATCCCTTACAACAACCGTTGTGCCCTTCGGGCAGCCGGCATCCGCCAGGCTGATCTCCTCGCCGCCTTTGATCTCATAGCGCGTTCCCGTTGTTTCCTCTTGGGTTTTGGTGAGCAGTTCCACCTTTGCCACAGCGGCAATAGAAGCCATTGCCTCGCCGCGGAAACCAAGCGTGCCGATGGAATTCAGGTCTTCCCCGGTCAGAATCTTGGAAGTGGCGTGCGAGATAAAGACTTTTTTTACGTCTTCCCTTGCGATACCGCTGCCGTCATCCGTTATACGGATATAGGTGGTTCCGCCGTTTTTGATTTCCACGGTGATATGCTTTGCGCCCGCGTCTATGGAATTTTCAAGCATTTCTTTCACAACGCTCATGGGCCTTTCCACCACCTCGCCGGCGGCGATCAGGCTGTATACCTCTTTCGGCAGAATATTGATGTGCGCCATACATATCACCTCTTTTAAAATTTATTTCAGTTCCTCTGCTTTTTTCTTAAGATCATAAAGCGTCTGCATCGCCTCAATCGGGGTAAGCGTGTTTACATCCGTTGCACGCAAAATCTCCAGAATCTCATTTTTGCCGTTTGCGGCAAAATTGTACTGGATATCCTCTTCTTCCTCCACAACGGCGTCCTCCGCCTTAAACTCGATGCTGACTTTGTTTTTTTCCAGTTCTTTCAGAATTACTTTTGCCCGGCGGACAACGCTGTCCGGCACGCCGGCGAGTTTCGCAACTTCTATGCCGAAACTTTCATCCGCTCCGCCGCGGACGATCCTGCGCAGGAACGTGATATCATCCCCGCGTTTTTTTACGGCTATGGAATAGTTTTTCACGCCGTCCAGCATGCCCTCCAGTGCCGTGAGTTCATGATAATGGGTGGCAAAAAGCGTTTTCGCGCCGAGCGTCTTTTTTTTGCACACATATTCCAGCACGGCGCGCGCAATGCTCATACCGTCAAACGTGGAAGTGCCGCGCCCGATCTCATCCAGAATGATCAGGCTTTTGGGCGTTGCGTTTTGCAGAATGGACGATACCTCGCTCATCTCCACCATAAAAGTGGAGCGACCGGTGGCAAGATCGTCTGACGCGCCCACGCGTGTAAAAATTGCATCCGTAATGCCGATGCTTGCGCTGCGCGCAGGCACGAATGAACCAATCTGCGCCATCAGAACGATCAGCGCGATCTGCCGCATATAGGTGGATTTACCAGCCATGTTCGGGCCGGTGATGATCATGCAGCGGTTTTCATCCGTATCCAGCAGCGTATCGTTGGGAACGAAAGGCGCGCCGTCCATCAGCGCTTCCACAACCGGGTGCCTGCCGTCCTCAATCTCTATGGCGCCGCTTGTGTTGATCTGCGGGCAGGAGTAATTGTTGTTTACGGCAACTTCCGCAAGGGAAGCAAGCGTATCCAGCGCGGCAAGCGCCTTGGCTGTTTTCTGTATCCTTTGCGCCTCTTTTGCCACATCTTCCCGCACAGAGCAGAAAACGTCATATTCCAGCGCCACGGCTCTGTCCTTTGCGCCGAGCACCTTGCCCTCCAGATCTTTCAGTTCCTGGGTTATATATCTTTCACAATTGGTTAAAGTTTGTTTTCTTATGTAAGTTTCCGGCACAAGATCTTTATAGGAATTGGTGACCTCGATATAGTAGCCGAACACTCTGTTGTAGCCCACTTTCAGTTTGGGAATACCTGTTTTTTCACGTTCCCTTGCTTCAATCGCGGCAATAACGCCGGCGCCGTCCTCCATAATACTTTTCAGCTCATCCAGTTCAGGGCTGAATCCGCGGCGGATCATGCCGCCCTCACGCAGCGAAAACGGCGGTTCATCCACGATTGCGCGCTGAATCAGATCCTGCACATCGGCAAGGGTATCTATCTTTGCATAGATTTCTTTCAGATATGCGCTGCCGGTGTTTTCCAAAAGCGCTTTGATTTCCGGCAGTTTCTCACAGGTTGCCTGAAGCGATCTTAATTCCTTGGCATTTGCGGTTGAATAGGCAACGCGCGCCATCAGCCGCTCCACATCGCTGACCCCGGTCAGCGCATTGCGGATCTTATCCCGCAGTTCGGGGCTGTCTGCAAATTCGGCAACGGCATTCTGGCGCCTTGTGATCCTTGCGGCAGACATCAGCGGCATCTCCAGCCAGCTGCGGATCATACGCTTGCCCATTGCCGTTTTGGTTTTATCCAACACCCACAAGAGGGAATGCTTTTTATCCCCCGTCATCATGGAACTGGTGAGTTCCAGATTGCGGCGGGCGTTCATATCGAGTTTCATATACTCGGTATCATCAAAATAATCTATATCCGCCGGCGTTTCGATCTCGTCTTTCTTTTGCACCTCTTTCAGGTAGCCGATCACGGCGCCGAGCGCGCAGACCACGCTTTTGCTGCTGCCGAGCGAGAGCGAATCGATCTCCTGCCTGCCGAGCGTTTCCAGAATCAGATCCGTGGCGCCCTCAAAACTGAATTTACCATCATCCAGCAGCTGCACTTTTGTGCCGAGGCGGTCTTTGATAAACGCCGCCACCCGATCGTAATCCAGCGCGGCGGAATTGATCAGCACCTCTTTGGGCTGATAGGTTGCAAGCCTGTCCGTGATCTGTTCTTCAGCATGATCACCCTTAACGGCAGTCAGATGAAACTCCGCGGTTGAAACATCTGCAAAGCAGATGCCCGTTTCGTTATCCCCTTTGCAGATACAGCAAAGGTAATTGTTTACGCCGTCCTCCAGCATATTGCCCTCAATTACGGTGCCGGGCGTTATGATGCGGACAACATCGCGCTTAACAAGGCCTTTCACCAGTTTGGGATCTTCCAGCTGCTCGCATATGGCAACTTTATATCCCCGGTTTACCAATTTGGCAATATAGTTATCCGCAGAGTGAAACGGAACGCCGCACATGGGGGCGCGCTCCTCCTGCCCGCAATCCCTGCCGGTCAGCACAAGATCCAGCTCCTCGGAGGCGATTTTGGCGTCGTCAAAAAACATTTCGTAGAAATCGCCCAGGCGAAAGAACAACAGCATATCGGGATATTTGCTTTTTATATCAAAATACTGTTCCATCATAGGCGAAAGCCCGTTTTGCTTTTTGCCTGCCATATTCATCCTCCTTAATTTAAAATTTATAACGTAAATCGGATATTAATATCCGCATCCGCCGCCGCAGGTTGAGCAGTCATGCGTACAGGATTCATCCGGGATCTGACAGGTTTCAGGGTCCTCCCCGTCAAAAAAGAGGCCGATCATCTTGCTGATATACTGCGCCATTTCCTCCATTTGGGAAGCGGCGGCGGAATAAACTTCCATATTTTCATTCTTCATGATTTCCTCATAAAGATTCTGATAATCATTCTGAAGTTCCTCTATTTTTTCCTTATCAGCATCATCGCCCTTACCTGTTTCCTGCTGATACTGAAGGGAATAGAGCTGAAGCTGTTTCATCTGCTCCTGAAGATTTTCGTCCGCGTCATTTTTTGCGGCAGCGTCCTGAAGCGCTTTAAAGCGCGCGTCTTTCTGAATTTCCTTTCCGAGTTCACGAAGTGCGTTTTCAAGTGCCATAGTATAAAATCCTTTCAAAATTATTTTTATTTAATATTCTTCCGCGAGCCTGCCCTTTAATACATAAGTGAGCGGTTCGGTAACGGTTATGTTTTTAAAAGAGCCGATCAGGCTCTCGTCGCCGTCAAACTCAACGATCAGATTGCCGTCCGTTCTGGCCTCCAGCGAATGTTCGCCGAGTTTGCCTTTGCCGTAAACAAAGCATTTAAATGTTTTGCCGGCATATTTTTTCATATTCTCCGCCGAGATTTTTTCCTGAACGGCAAGCAGTTCTCTAAGCCACCTGCCCTTTTCCTCAGCAGGCACGGGATCCGGCATGCGGGCGGCCGGCGTTCCGTTTCTGGGCGAATAAATAAAGGTGAAGAGCGAGGTGAATCTGACCTCTTCAATCAGAGAAAGCGTATCTTGAAACTCCTCATAAGTTTCGCCCGGGAACCCGACGATGATATCGGATGTTATGGAAAGCGCGTCCCCCATCAGTTCCTTTGCGTAACGGATAAGGGAAAGATATTTTTCTCTGGTGTAATTGCGGTTCATGGCTTTCAGCACACGATCGTTTCCGCTTTGAAACGGCAGGTGCAGATGCTTTGCCACTTTATCGCACTGCGCCATGGTTTCCAGAAGTTCGCGGGTGCAGTCCTTTGGATGGCTGGTCATAAACCGTATTCTGAAATCACCGTCTATATCGTTGATCATCCGAAGCAGTTGTGCGAATGTTACTTTCGGTTCCAGATTTTTGCCGTAAGAATTTACGTTCTGGCCGAGCAGTGTGATTTCCTTGCAGCCGTTTTGAACCAGTTCCCTTGCCTCTTTCAGAATATCCTGCGGATCGCGGCTGCGCTCTCTGCCGCGCACATAGGGCACAATGCAGTATGTGCAGAAATTGTTGCAACCGTACATAATGGGCAGCCACGCTCTTTTTTCCTCATCCCGGAGAACAGGAACGCCCTCTGCGATCACGCCGTCCATATCCGGTATCTCAAAAACACGTTTTTTGCCCGTTAACGTCTTATATAAAAGGCCGGGCAGCTGATGGATCACGTGCGTGCCGAAAACAAGATCCACAAACGGAAAACTTTTTTTAATTTTTTCCGCAATGTGCTGCTGCTGCATCATACAGCCGCAGCAGGCAATTACAACGCCGGGATGTTCATGCTTGTACTTTTTCAGCGCGCCCACATTGCCGAACACTCTGTCTTCCGCATGCTCGCGCACGGCGCAGGTGTTAAACAGGATAAGCTGCGCTTTGGTGCGTTCTTCGGTAAAGCCGTAGCCCATTTCATGCAGCATGCCTTTTATTTTTTCGCTGTCCGCCACATTCTGCTGGCAGCCGTAAGTTACAACGCAGGCAAGCGGCGCCGGATCATACCGTTTTGAGATAACGGACCGCACCTTTTTGCAAAACTCCTTTTGAATATCCAGTTCCGTTTGGGGAACCGTTGCCGTTTTCAATTTAAAAGAATCCATTATCCCACCTCTTTCCGCTTATGGCAAACACCTGAATTTTACGGGTATAAACACTTTTCCATAGTATTTTTAATTATAGCAAAAGGCGCGTATAGATTCAATAATAAATTATTAAATCTTTTAAAATAATATATAATAGCAGGCGCATTTTATGCTTTGTATTGCCAAACGGGCACATTTTTGTTAAAATTGTTTGAAAAGAAAGATTTTTACCGCCTGCAAGCGGGAAAGGATATGCAAAATGCTGAAAAAAAGAGGCGCCGGGGTGCTGATGCACATCAGTTCCATGCCCGGCAGATACGGAATTGGCGTTTTTGACGAAAACGTGAAACATTTTATAGACCGGATCAGCGATATGGGATTCACCTATTGGCAGGTACTGCCGTTTAATCCCACGGACGCGTCCAACAGCCCTTACTGCTCGCCGAGCGCTTTTGCCGGCAATTATCTTTTTATTGATCCAAAAGGGCTTTTGGACATGGGGCTTGTGGACGGGCAGGACGTGGAAGATAACGTTTACACAGGATCGCCCTACACTGCGGACTATGATTTTGCCGCGCAAAAGAGATATACCTTGCTGAAAAAAGCGTTTTCCCGGATTGACGGCGAAACGGCGCGGCAGATCAAGGAATTTGAGATCGCTAACCCGTGGCTTACGGACTACGCCGTTTATATGGCGGCAAAGGAACAGAACGGCGGCAGCGCTTGGTGGCAGTGGGATAAAAAACAGGCGGTGTATGCCGAATGCGTAAAAGACATTTATTCCTTTGAAGAGAACGCCGCGTTTTGGAAATTTGCGCAGTTTATTTTTTACAAACAGTGGTATGAGATTAAACAGTACGCAAACAAAAAAGGTGTTGCCGTGATCGGCGATATGCCCATTTACGTGGCTATGGACAGCGTGGACGTGTGGGCGGATCTGCCGCTGTTTAAAATAGATAAAGAAACGCTAAAGCCGAGCAAAGTGGCAGGCGTTCCGCCGGATTATTTCAGCGAAGACGGGCAGCTTTGGGGGAATCCCATCTATGACTGGGACGCGATGAAAAAAGACGGCTATGCCTGGTGGATATCCAGAATTGAATCGGCGCTCAAGACGTTTGACGTGGTGCGCATAGATCACTTCCGCGCGTTTGCGAGTTATTATGAGGTGGACGCGGACGCCGAGAACGCCAAAAGCGGCGAATGGCAAAAAGGGCCGGGCATGGAGCTTTTCGGCAAGTTGTTTGAAAGGCACCCGAACGCCCCGATCATTGCGGAAGACCTCGGCACTTTTGGGGAAGACGTAATAAAACTGCTGCAGGACACGGGATTTCCCGGAATGAAAGTTGTGCAGTTTGGCTTTGACGCGCACGCCGATTCTGCCCATCTGCCGCACAATGCCGTGCAAAACAGCATAAACTATGTTGGCACGCACGACAATAACACCCTGCTTGGCTGGCTTTGGGAGGCAAACGAGGAGGAACGGCGTTTTGCCCTGGATTACTGCGGCTTTGACGGCGATAACTGGGGCGAGGGCGGCTACAAAAGCCCCTCCTGCCGCCGGATCATAGAAACGGTGTGGAAAAGCAGTTCCAACGTGGCAATGATCTCTTTTCAGGACATGTGTGGGTTCGGCAGCGACGCGCGCATGAACATTCCCGGCGTTGCCGATAAAAACTGGCGCTTTCGCACCACGAAAGAAACAATTGACAGCGCCGACGGCGATTATTTCCGCCGCATAAACGCGCTATACAGAAGAATGTATCCGGCGTTTGACTGATTTTTTGAACAAAGCGCTTAAAATTTAAAATAAAATTGTCAACAAAAAAACTCCTGCATAGAATGATATGAAGTTAACTTCAAATATTCTGCAAAGGAGTTTTTTTATGGCAAACACCATTATTAACGCCGGTGAAAACCGCATAAATGAGGCTGTGTGCGTAGACACAAAGCGAATTTATGACAGCTGCGTTTCAAAAGATTGCCTCGAGGATCTCAGAGTTACGTTTTTTTCAAGGAGCCAAAGGCTGATAGACGAGGCGGTAAGCGTAAAATGCCGCGAGTGCGAAGTGGTTTCCGTTTCCATTGACGTGGACGAAGTGCCTTTCAACAGGGGCTACTACGCGGTGGACATCACCTTTTATTTCCGCCTTGAATTTGATACTTATTCCGCGCCATGTACCACGCCGGAAGTGGCCGTAGGCTATGCGCAGTTTACCAAAAAATGCATTCTTTACGGATCAGACGGCAATGTGAAAGTGTTCACATCCAACCCCGCGTGCGACGCTACGGACTGCCCGGAGGCGCCGAGTTACACGAACCCGACGGCGAAGGTGCAGGCAGTGGATCCCGTGATTTTGGCGTGTGACGTGATTGATCTTTGCGACTGCTGTATTCCGCTTTGCACATCTTTTCCCCAGTCCATTCTTCAGAATTCGCAGGACACCGTTCCAAGCGCAGGCGCCACAAAAGCCGTATTGGTAACGCTCGGCCTTTTCAGCATTGTGCAGATGGAAAGGGATGTTCAGATTCTGATCCCGGCTTATGATTACTGCATTCCGCAGAGAGAATGCGAGTGCAACACACAAAACCCGTGCGACACATTCCAGAACATCGATTTCCCCGTGGACGAATTCTTCCCGCCGGAAAGAACGGACTCCAACGCTTCCTGCTGCTGCAATACGGACGATACAGACGCCGACAGCGCAAAAGAAAACAGTTAAAAAACACAAAAAGGTCTGCCGCCAAGGCAGACCTTTTTCAATATCGTTCTGTATTTAGGAGATCTTAAGCATCAAACTTTATCCAGTTTTGCAAAATTTGCCATCAATTTCTTGGTGCCCGCCTTATCAAATGCGATCTCCAGCAGCGTATCGTTGCCCATAGGCTTGGCGGAAAGGATTACACCCGTGCCGAACGCCTTGTGCGTTACCGTATCTCCAACCTCAAAGCGCGCGCCGGAATTGGAACGTTCAAACCCGACCTGACCGAATTTATGAGAAGAAAGCGCAGTTTTGGCGGTGGGGTTTTCCGCAAACGCGCTTCTTGTAAACGCACCGCGCGGCGTAAAGGTGTGCACTGTTATATCGTTTACCACGTTCATGGGAATCTCACGCAAAAATCTGGAAGGCGAATTTCTGCCCGTGGTGCCGTAAAGCATGCGCCTGCGGGCGTTGAGCAGATACAGTTTTTCCTTGGCGCGGGTTATGCCCACATACGCAAGGCGGCGCTCTTCTTCCAGATCCTCATCACTGTAAAGAGACTGATTTCCGGGAAATATGCCGTCCTCCATACCGGGGATGAAAACGACCGGGAACTCCAGCCCTTTGGCTGCGTGCAGCGTCATAAGCACAACGGCGTCATCATCGCTGTTGTAAGTATCAATATCCGAAACCAGAGCAACATCCTCCAGAAAATCGGAAAGGTCAAAATCTTCGTTTTCCTGCTGATAGCGGATAAACATTGTGGAAAGTTCGCTGATATTATCTTTCCTGTCCTGCGCGGTTTCCGGATCCTCATCCAGATAATCGTTATAACCTGTTTTTTCAATGATCTCCTGCAACAGATCGGAAAGCGGCATACCGTCCTCCAGGCACTGCTGAAAATGTTTGATCAGATCCGTAAATTCACACAGCCTGCGCGCCGCGCGCTGGGTCTTCTGAAATTCATCCGCACGCTCGCACACCTCAAACGCAGATACGCCGATACCTGTTGAAATCTCCATAACATTGGCGAACATCGTATCGCCAATGCCGCGTTTCGGCACATTGATAATGCGCTGAAGCCGAACGTTATCTGCCGGGTTGTTAATCACGGCAAAATAACTGACGATATCTTTGATCTCCTTACGGTCAAAGAACCTGTGACCGCCGATCACAACATGGGGAATGCCGCTTTTGGCAAGCGTGATTTCTATGTTTCTGGACTGGGCGTTCATTCTGTAAAGAATGGCATGATCCCGCATTTTTCTGCCGTTTTTAACATTTTTAAGGATCTCATCGGCAATAAACTGCGCTTCATCCGCCTCGTCATCCAGCGTGTTCAGAATGATCTTATCCCCCGCGCCGGCAGAAGTCCAAAGATTTTTGCCCTTGCGGTTTTTATTGTTGGAGATCACGGCGTTTGCCGCATCCAATATATTCTGGGTAGAGCGGTAATTCTGCTCCAGGCGGATCACTTTTGCATTTTTATACTGATGCTCAAAAGAGAGGATATTTTCAATCGTTGCGCCGCGGAAGCGGTAGATACTTTGGTCATCATCACCCACCACGCAGATATTGTTGTACCCGCCGGCAAGCATAGAAACCAGCACATACTGCGCATGGGAAGTATCCTGATACTCATCCACCATAACATATTTAAACTGCTTTTGATACAGCTGCAAAACATCCTCGTTTTCACGCAGAAGTTTTACGGTATTAAAGATCATATCGTCAAAATCCATAGCGTCCGCTTTCAGCAGTTCTTTCTGATAGAGTTCATAGCACTCCGCAATCCTGGCTTTGCGAAAATCATTCTGCGCGCTGATTTTATATTCGGCAGGGTCGATCAGGCTGTCCTTCGCCGTGCTCATTTCGGAAAGAATGGATTTGTGGTGCAGAATCTTATCCGTTATACCAAGGGATTTTTGGCAGTGTTTCATCACACGTTTCTGGTCATCCGTATCATAGATTGTAAAATGGGAAGTATAGCCGATCCGGTCCGCAAACCGCCTTAAGATCCTGCCGCAGCAGGAATGAAACGTGTGCGCCCAGATATCGCGCGCCTCCTCGCCCACGGTGCTGATCAGCCTTTCGCGTATTTCACCCGCCGCCTTATTTGTAAACGTTATGGCAAGCACCTGCCACGGAAGCGCAAGGCCGCTTTCAATAATATGCTGCACGCGGTTTACAAGCACGGTAGTCTTGCCCGAACCGGCACCCGCAAGGATCAAAAGAGGGCCTTCTGTGCAGTCCACAGCCTGTTGCTGCATTTCATTTAATGCCATTATGTACACCTCAAATAAAAAAATATGCAGAATAAAAACCGGCCTGCCTGACGCAAGCCTAAACAAGCAGATTAAACCGCCCTGCCTGCCGTAATGGTATATCGGCAAACAGGCGGTCAAAAAAGGGGCGCCGAAAGCACCCCCGGATCATTTGGTTTTACCCAAGAAGCGTAAGCAGAACACCTGCCGCAACGGCAGAGCCGATCACGCCGGAAACGTTCGGACCCATTGCGTGCATAAGCAGGAAGTTTGTCGGATTTTCCTTTTGCCCTTCTTTCTGGCTGACGCGCGCCGCCATGGGAACCGCAGAAACGCCCGCCGAGCCGATGAGCGGATTGACTTTGCCCTTTGTGATCACATACATCAGTTTGCCGAAGAGCACACCGCCGGCAGTGCCCACCGAAAACGCAATCAGACCCAGCACGATAACCCCGAGCGACTTTGCGTTTAAGAAACTCTGGGCGCTGGTGGTGGCGCCTACGGACAGACCAAGCATGATTGTGATGATATTCATCAGTTCGTTCTGCGCCGCCTTGGCGATTCTTTCCGTTCTGCCGCTCTCTTTGAGCAAGTTGCCAAACATCAGCATACCCACAAGTGAAGCCGCATCCGGCAGCAGCAAGGAAACGATAACCGTAACCATAATGGGGAAAAGTATTTTTTCAAGTTTTGAAACAGGGCGCAGTGTATCCATAACCACGCTGCGCTCTTTTTTTGTTGTAAGCGCGCGCATGATGGGCGGCTGAATCACCGGCACGAGCGCCATATACGAATAGGCAGCGACCGCGATTGTGCCAAGCATTTCCGGCGCAAGCTGAGAAGTTACGAAAATGGCCGTGGGGCCGTCCGCGCCGCCGATAATGGCGATGGAGCCTGCCTCCTGCGGGGTAAATTTCAGCAGGATGGCGCCGACATAGGTAAAGAAAATGCCGAGCTGCGCGGCAGCGCCGAGGATAAAGCTGGACGGATTCGCAATCAGGGGCGAAAAATCCGTCATAGCGCCGATACCCAGAAAGATCAGCGGAGGATAAATACCCGCTTTTACTCCGAAATACAGAAAATCAAGGAGCCCGGGTGTGCACACCTGCCCCGCGTCATTCACCATTCTGCCCGCAACAAGATCTATAAAGCCCTGCAGATCATTATACTGCACGGCAAGATTTGCCCCCGGAATATTGGCAAGCAGCATTCCGAAAGCAATCGGGATCATCAGCAGCGGCTCAAATCCTTTTTTGATGCCGAGCCACAGGAAGAAAAAGGATACACCGATCATAATGAGGTTGAGGTAGCCGCCGTCGGTAAAGAAAAACGCGTAACCGCTGTTTTTGATGATCTCAACCAGCGCGCCCCAAACGCCCTGTAAAATATCCATTATAAAAGCCCTCCGTTAAAAAAATGCGTTAAAAAACGGGCTGTTGCCGCAAACCCGTTTTCAGCTTATCAGAAAGGTCTTGTGTTTTCCGCAATTGCCGCGGCAGCCCACGGATTTCTGCCCGCAACAGTTTTGACCCTGATAGAGCGAATCGTTACCGGCTTTCCGCCCTCTGCCGCATAGACTGCAGCCGCAATCGCCGCAACAATCTCTGCACTGATGCCGTTTTGAACGGCAGGAGCCGGCGCAGGAGCAGCAAATGCAGCAGGCGCAGCCGCCTGCACAGCAGGGTTGTGATCCTGAACGGATTTTTCACTTTTTGAAACTGCCTTGCCAAAGCCCTTGAAAATAAGGATAAGCAGGATAAGCACCAGCATAACAATCACGATGCCGGCAATAACAACTTCTGAAGTAAGCACCCAATCAACACCTCCGAGATATTCTTTGTATGTTTCCGCCGCAACGGGAAACGCGTTTATATGAAAAATAAGGTTTTGCATAAACATTCCCCCGAAATCATCCAAATTAGTAGTATTATAAAACAGATGATTGCGTTTTTCAACCTTAATTTTTCATTTTTGTTTATTATTTTATAATAATTTGTGAAAACATACACAAAGGAAATGCCCGGCGGCTATTGATTTATTTTTAAAAAAGTTTATAATATTATTAGCGAAAAAAAGCAAAATAAACCTTTGCTGTTTAACGGAGGTGCGCAGAATGAAAAAAGAAACGCTGATCATAGCCATTCTGGTGGCGCTGATTATTTTATGGATCACCGAAACCATCGGAATGAAAAAAACATCGCGCCTGCTGAGCGGTGCCATTGATATCGGATTCTCTCTTTTAAGATAGTTTTAAATTTTTAACAGTTAAAAACGCCGCGGCAAACGCCCGGCTGTTTGCGCTGCAACCAAAAGTAAAACTCCGGCTGAATTCCAGCCGGAGTTTTTTTCTTTATAAACGCCCCGTGCAAAAGCCGCAGACGATGTTTACGATCTGCGGCTCCGGCACCGGATCAGGTCAGATCCAGCGTTAAAATAGCGCTGTCTCTGGTTTCCGGGCTTTGCAGCAGATGCATGGCGTTTTCATCCTGCACCGTAATATAAACGCTGTATCCCACTTCCGGATAAACCGGGAATTTCTTAGGATCCGATAACATATCAGAACCTGCAAGAGAAACGTAATCATACTTTTCTTTTGGCGTCATGGCGCGCAGCTGCGCTTTCTGTTCTTCCGGAAGTTCAGGATTAATACAGCAAACGGTGAGCGTGGCGCCTGTAGCGGAGCCGTAATAAAATACGTCATCCTCTTCTTTGGTTCTGTCCTCGGCAAGAACGTCACGGATCTGCTCCCACTCCGCCGCAGGCAAAACATAGCTTTGATCCGCAACGGAGGTTTCCTCTTCTCCTGTTACAATTTGGTAAACCGTGGCTTCCACATAAAGCACATCGTTGATATCAACGGCAAACGCATCTTCCTGCATAACCGCCTCTTTATTCTTAAATGCGGCAAGGAACTGATGCCACAGATCATAATCCGGGGATTTAATGGCGTAAGACCTGTATACCGTTCTGCCGTTTTTCAGTTTATATGCAAGGGAGCAGTTGATCCGGTCGCCGATAAAATAATCTTCCTCATTGACCGTAACGCCATCCACGGCAGAGGGATCGGACACAGCCGCCGTTGTTGCCTGCGGCACATCATTTTCAGAACCTGCCGGCAGCAGATCGTTTACATTTTCCGCACCGTTGGCGGATGTATTTCGGATCACTTTATCCGAAACGGCAAGGGTGTGGAAATCCACAACCGTTTGTATATTCTGCGGCTCGGTAAGCGTTGCCCGGCGGGCTTCTGCCGTGCTGCCGTTCAGAATCTGCATAATATAATCCAGCGAAACGCTGTTGTAGGAATCATAGCCGTCATATTCCGTAATGGTAACACTTTCCACCTCATCCGCTTCCGGAACATATTTTACATAAGAGGACGAATTGGAAAAGTAAATGCCCACCGTGAGCACAAGACAGATCCCCGTTACCGCGCCGAAGAGAACACCTGTTTTCTTGGTGAAAACCTTTTTGCGGCGAACCTGAACGGCACTGAACAGCGCCGCGCACACAAACGCAGTAATCACACCGGTAACAATGGTTACGAGCAGATTTTCCGAGGCGCCGAAATACAGGAATCCGGACGCCACAAACAGCGCCATCAGCAGATATTTTATAAGGGAACCGCCCTGACCGCTTTCCGCGATCTCCGCTTTTCTGCGTTTAAAGGAGAGAAGGCCGGCAAGATACATACCCAAACATTCGGCAAGCGCCACAACGGACATGAAAATGCACATACCGTCCGCCGGCTCCTTAAGCAGCATGGCCGCCACGCCAACCGGCGTTATGCTTGCAAAATCAAACAAACTTACCATAACCCCCCAGATGGAATTGATTCTGGAGGCAACGCCGATCAGCAGTACCGGCACGGAAAAGATGCATATAAACACCAGCACAGCATATTGCAGCCATTTGCCGGAGACCGCGGCGCACATCGTGCAGGCGGAATAACCTGCAAGGAGAGACGCAAGCAGCGTCAGCAACGGCTTTAAAACTTCTGCCGTTAGAATTATATACGTTACTTTTCCCTCCGGATTGGCAGCGGAAATAATGCCGGCAGTGGCGGAAAATACCGCAACGGAAACCGCGATCAGCAAGGCGATTGCCGTTAAGCCGAACAGAAAGTTTGCATGGTAAAGATGACTTCTTTTAAACGGCATGGCAAAGTGATAATCGCACGCCCTGCGGCTGAAATACGCGTTAAACATCACGCCGACGGAAATGGCGCTGTACACAGCGGCTATAAACAAAACCGCAGAACCCCACATCATAACGCCGTAGGAAATATCATTATCGTAGCCGTAATAGCCGGTGCAGTAAAACAGCGCATAGATCACAGACACAATGGCAGACACCGCCGCGGCGATCAGCGCGCCGGGAAGCTGGCGGCGTGCCGTTGCCGTGAACGCAGCGGAAAAAACGCCTTTAACTGAATAATTTGTTGATTTCATAACCTGCGCCCTCCATTTCACTGATAAACAATTCCTCCAGGGTGAGCGGAAGCGCCTCAAAAAATACGGGCGCCTTGGATTCTATAACCCGCCTTATATCCTCTTCCTCACCTTTGACGGTAAGCTGGATCATTTTACCCTGATGGGCTTCATTTACAATCTTGAGCTGAGGTCTGATCGCCTCAAAATCCGCTTTAGGCATCACGAACTGCACGCGGAAGATGCCTGCGGATTCGCCGTCTATATCCTTTTCCAGCAGCACGCCGCCCTGATGGAGAAGACCAATGTGATCGCAAAAGCCCTCCAGTTCCCTCAGATTATGGCTGGCGATCACAACGGTGGCATGCATAACGGAAATATATTCGATCAAGATCTTTTTCACCAGTTCGCGTATAACCGGATCCAGTCCGTCAAAAATCTCATCAAACAAAACGTACTTCGGCGCATGGGAAAGAGCCAGGATGATAGCCGCCTGCCTTTGCATGCCTTTGCTCATGGAAGAGATCTTCTGATTTGCCGATATGGGGAAAACGCTTTTCAGATTTGCATACCTTGTATCGTCCCACCCGGAATACGCGCGTTTGTAATATTTTGCAAAGGAATCCAGCGTTGCGCCCGGATAAAAATACGGAAAATCAGAAACGAACGCGGTGTTGTTTTTTACGTTCAGATTTTCAAAAGGCGTTTCGCCGTCCAGATACGCATTGCCGCCGTCCGCCTGATAAATACCGGCAAGCACTCTTAACAGCGTGCTCTTGCCTGCTCCGTTTGAACCCACCAGCCCAAAAACAGAACTGTCCGATATACGAAACGAAACGTGGTCCAGCGCCTTTGTGCCGCCGAAGTTTTTGGTTAATTCCTTAATTTCGATCATGATCTTCCCTCCCAAACAGAATTGACGATATGGATAACCTCATTTTTATCCATGCCGGCGTTTTTGGCATCCTCCAGTGCGGATGTGAGGATTTTTTCCGTCTCCCGGTGGATAACGGAAAGATCCGTTTTATTGACGAACACGCCTTTTCCCGGAGAAGTGTAGATCACGCCGTGCTGCTCCAGATTTTTATATGCTTTTGAAACCGTGTTGGGATTGATTGAAAGCTCTGTTGCAAGCGCGCGGACGGACGGCAGCGGACTGTCCGCCTCATACACGCCCAGATTGATATATTTCACGATCTCCTTTTCAAGCTGAACGTAGATCGGCTCACGGCTTCTTGAATCAAGCGAAAACATCAAATCACATCACCTGCCAACTTATTCATTGTGTATTGCTTTAAGGGCACTGACCTTAACCGCCCTGTTTGCGGGCGAAATGCCCGAAACGATGCCGATGATAACGGAAAACCCAATGCCGAGCAGCACCAGCCAAACGGGAACCGAAGAAACCGTTATATCTGCGGAAGCATCACCGGCAAGGGAGCCGATCACGGCATCCGCCGCAAGATTTGCGATAAATGAAACAATAATGCTGATCACCACGCCAATCACGCCGCCGATCAGCCCGATCATGCCTGCCTCGCACAAAAACACAGCTTTGATATCGGCAATATCACAGCCGATCACTTTCATAACGCCGATCTCCTTTGTGCGCTCATACACGGCCATGATCATCGTATTGCTGATGCCGAACGCCGCCACAAGCATGGATACGGCGCCGATTGCCCCGAGCACAAGCTGCACGGCTGCCATGGTGCGTTTGGTGCTGTTGATATCATCCTCGTTCGAATAGGTTGCAAGGCCGGACGCGCCGATTGCCTGCTGCACAGCGGTTACATATTTCACATCATCCGCATACACATAGATCTCCGAATATTCCGGCGGCGTATTGGGCTTTGCGTTCAGCGCGTTATACTCGCGCAGAAGTTTTTGCGCGGCTTTCATATCCATAAAGATGGTATTGGAAGTATCCATGCCCGAACTGCCGGGTGAATCAATGACGCCGGCAACGCGAATGCGCTGCGGCTGCACGGAGGAAGAACTCTGCCCGTCTGCGGAATCGCCGCCTGACGGAGAAATAGAAAACGAGTCCGAAAGCGGCTTGATCTCGCAATCCGTGATCTTGCCGTCCGCATCAGAATCATATTTCACGGAGTTTCCGTTGCTGTCCGTAAAATTCACAACGGCTCTGTCGCCGAAATACACGGTATACGTATCCGCCGAAGGAATGATCTCACTTCCGGAGGCGGTAATGCCGAGATCGGCAAACTGATCAAAATCCACTGCGGTAATACTGCCGCCGGTATAGGAATACCTGCCGCGGGTGATCTTTGCGTATTCCGTCATGTTCACAACGGGCATTACTGTTTTTACATGCTCTATGCTTTCGATATACTCCACAGCACGGTCATCCAAAGGCGGCTGTTTTACATTCGGATCATCCGCAGCGGCAGCGTTTTTATAAACGCTGATCCTGGTTGCGGACGCGGAATTCTGATACTGCTGCGTAACTGTATTGTTGATCCCCACGCCTATGGAGATCATGATTACAATGGCGCAGGTTCCGATCACAACGCCCATAACTGTCAGCTTTGTGCGCGAGCGCCGCCCTTTGAGGTTGCGCAGCGCCATGGCAAAAATATCAGATCTCTTCATCAGGCTCCTCACCGCCTTTTTTTGATTTTCTGCGCTTTACCACAAGAAGCACAACCACAAGAATCACAACCGCGAGCACCGCGCCGATCAGATAAAACAGCGTATAATCGCCCTCGCCCTGCGTTACTTCATTCTGCGCCTGAAGTTCGGCATACGGATCTTCCTGCTGCTGCGCCGTTACGGAAAAATCCTTAGAAACGGATTTGGGTTCCCCTGCGTCATTTTCATAATCAAAAACAAGCGTCAGATTCTGCGCGCCGGCTTGTTTAAACGTAACGGGCAGCGTGTAATTGCTTGCAAACTGGCCGCCAGCCTCTATATTGCCGATATAAGCGGACGTGAGTTCGTTTCCGTCTGCGTCCAGCAGCTTTACCCAGCCGTTTGCTATGGCGCTTTTACCGCTGTTAATCACGCTAAAGGCGCAGTCCTGCTCCTGATTTACAGGAACGCTCTGCCCGGAGAGCACGATCTGACCAAACGCAACGCTTTCCGGCTGCTGCACACGCACGCTCATGGAAAGCTCTGCGCTTTGGGATACTTTTTCGCCGCCGTCAAAATATTCATAAGATACAGAAACCGTTACAGGATATACGCCCGACGCTGCCGCGCCGGCGCATTTCATTTTTTTAGAGAAACGCAGTTCGGAAGAGAGCTTTTCGGCGTAATCCGTATCCGTAGCGCCGTCCGGCACAAAAACTTCGCCGCCGGAAAGTTTTACAACTACATTTTGAACGGCAATCTTTTTAGATGTGTTTTTAAGCGTAAAATTCAGATCAAACACCGCGCCGCCGCTGACATAGTCGCCGCCGTAAGAATAATTTGAAATCAGGATCTGCGGCGTAAGGGACGCCGATACAGCGGACTGGGAAACATGCACGCTGTAATTGATCTCCGCCGTGCCGGAAAGTTTTTCGCCGCCGTCAAAATATTCATAGGTTGCGCTCAGCGCAACGGGATAAACGCCGCCTGCCGCCTGCGGGCTGCAATAAAAGGTTTTGGAAAAGGAATACGTTGCGTTTTTGGCAATCTTATCCGCATAAACAGAATCGCTGCCGCCGTTTACAATCAGTGCCTCGCCGCCGGAAAGGCGGATATTCACATTCCTTACATCAAGCACCGAACTGGTGTTTTTGATCTTAAAATCCAGTTTTACCGTCTCTCCGGGAGACACGCTGCTTTTATCTGCCGTAAATCCGGCTGCGATCAGCGCCGGGCTGAGGTTCTGAGACGGCTGCGGCTCTGCGCCGAAAGAAAGCACGGGGATGAAAACAAGAATAAGCGCCGCCAGCAATGCCGTGATCGTTGAAAGTTTTTTCATGGTATTCTCCTTTTATGTTATTGTTTCTTCTGTTACTTTTCCGTCCGTAATGCGGATAACCTTATCCGCGTAGGCGGCAACGCTGTTATCGTGCGTTACCAAGATCATGGTGCTGTTTTTTTCGTGCACAAGCGCACAGACAAGTTCCATGATATGTTTCGTTGTAGCGCTGTCTAAATTTCCGGTTGGCTCATCCGCAAAGATTACCTGCGGATCCGCTGCAAATGCTCTTGCAATGCCGGCACGCTGCTGCTGACCGCCGCTCATTTCGGACGGGCGGTGATCTTTTCTGTTTTCCAGACCGACAAGCCGCAGCATTTTAAGCGCTTTTGCCTCCCGCTCCTCCTTGCCGACGCCTTTGAACATCAGCGGCATGGCAACATTTTCAAGTGCGGTTAAAGACGGTATCAGATTATAGGACTGAAAGACAAATCCGGTAAATTTCTGCCGGAACAGGGTCAACTCGCGTTCCGTCATTTGATCTATTCTGTGCCTGCCGATATAAACGGCGCCGGAGGTGGGCCTTTCCAAACCTGCCAGCATATTCAGCAAAGTGGATTTACCGGAACCGGATGTGCCGAGCACGGCGCAGATCTGACCTTTCTCAACGGTAAGATTAACACGGTCCAGCGCAGTCACCTTTTCTCTGCCCAGCACAAAGGTTTTAGTAAGATCTTCTGTTCGGATAATAGGTTTTGGCAAGCAAACGCCCCCTTTCGTATTTAGAAACTGTACTCCGGATCAGCAGCCGGGTCGCTGCCGTTTATTGTATGCACTGTACTATTACGCTTAGTACAGTTTATGAATACCATATTTTTTTCTGTTTGTCAACACCATTTCAAAAAAACATTTCACTTTACGCCAAAATTTATACAAGTTTTAATATTTGTTCAAATAAAATGATCCGGCGGAAGACGTTTCTGTTCCGCCGGATCGCTTATTAGTATGCTTGGGTTCGGTTGATCGTAATGCCGGAAATATCCGTCGCATAAGTTTCTGTGCCGTTAAAGGCATTGGAACCGTCATTATACAGAAGCAGGGTGTTTGTGCCCGCTTTCAGTTCCACATTTACCGTTACGGTTGTGAACTGATCCTTACTGCACGTATTGCGGCAATAAAGCTCGGTTTCACTGCCGTTCAGGGAGACCGTAATATAATCCTCCACAAGATCCACATTATAATCGTGCACGCCTTGTTCATGGTTTGCACTGTACTGCACCGTCATTTTATAGATTCCGCTCTCCGGGGCGGTAAAGGTGAACTGCGCAAAACCGGACGAGCCGGAAATGCCGCTGATATAATCCAAACCGGCGGCAGTATTCGTCTGCACCTGCGCCGTGCCGTCCAGTTGAGCATCCTGCGGAGAAAGAACAATATTCAAAGGCTCTATCTCTGCAGTTACCGTAAACTGAAGCTGTGCCGCTGCGGCATGAACGCCGATATAGTTCAGCCCTCTGCGAAGATAGACCTTTGCGCTGCCGCGGTCATTGCTCTGTGCCGGCGCGCCGTCTATATCCAGCAACGTATTCGGCTCTGTTACAAGGTCATAATACCCGTCCTCCGGCGCAACCGCAAGAAAATAGGTGTTTTGCGCATCGGTTCTGCCCGCATCCGGAAGAACCGCCATGCCGAAATCCTGCTCCTGATCCGCAGAATTATCCAATCTGCGAACCAACAGGGAATCCAGCACATACGTACCGTCATGATGCGTAAGGCGCACCGTATATTCCCCCGCGTCCAACGCAAAGAAATCCGCATAAGCATTGGTGATCTCGCTTTTCACGGTATTTTCCAGCGTGATCTGAGACGTTTCTTCGCCCACGCTCAGATTTACCGTTGCAGACACACGGTCATTCGGATCCTGCCTGCCGTTTTCATCCGGCACGCCGTCATTGGCTTTTCCGTAAATAAACTTGAATTCGTATGTGCCGCTTTCGGGAATTTGAACGCGGATCTCAACGCCGTCTCCCTCCTGCTCCATACCGCCCACCAGGCCGTTCGTGTCCCCGGTTGAGGCATAAGCGCTGTCATACGTATACGCGGCGCCGAGGAGCGTTCCGTTTTCAAATTCATATCTGGTATACAGATCTTTATTTTCATACTCCGCATCGCCGCTCTGTGCCTCGCGCACGGTAATGCGGTATGCCGTATCGCCGTTCATGAAATCCATATCTATCGTGAGCGTATCGCCGCATGCGGTGGTATACGCTTTCACGTTTTCCGGGGTAAAGACTTTCCCGGAAATGCCCTGATAGGTTACGGCGCTGATCTCCACATACACATCCTTACCGTAAAGGGCAGTATTCTCCAGATTCGTAACTTTTACTGCGCCGTTATAATCCGCGCCGGAAACAAGGAGTTCGATCTCATTTTCCGCATCGCTGATCGTTCCCAGCCCCATAAACTGCCTGTACCGCGGCGCACGGCGCTGCGCGATCGCCTTGCCGATATCCGAATGCAGAATATCCGAGATCTCCGAGCGCATCGTCTGCCCCTGTAGATCCGCATACCAACGGTACACCCACCACGCGGAATTCGGGGTATTGTAATCCGCCGCGGTATTGCAAAGGTTATTTGCAAACAGCCAATATGCCTGCTGCGCATACACCTTGGAATACTCGATCTGCGTAATATATTTCAGCATGGTATTGGGATTGCCGTTATCCTCCATCATGCCGTATTCGGTTACGATCACGGGCGTATCCTCCGCCACGCCGTATTCGGTTTCAAGCGCTTTCAGATCGGCAGTGTGAAACTGCCAGTCATAAATGGAGCGGTAATTCAGTTCATGATAGATCAGAACATCGGGAACGCAGTTGTTTTGAGAGGTATATTCCAGAAACGCGCGCATTTTATCACTGCTGTACTCATAATACCCCGGGCCGCCGATCACGGCAGAGGGATCCAGCGAACGCACGTAATCATACGTCTGTTTCCACGCCTCAAAAAAGTTTTGCCTGCCGGCATCGTTAAAATCATTATAACCGCCGTTTTCATTGGAGGGATCACTGACCCATTCACCGAACCACACGCCGTTATCACACTCGTTAAACAGGCAGTAAACGATCTTGTCATGATAATCCGAATCTTTGATGGCGTTTACCGTTTGCGCAACCAGCGGAAAATACGTATTTTCCAAATACGCGCGCCAGTCGTAGGCGCCGGCTTGTTTCAGTTCATTGATATGATCTTCATCATAATACCAGGTGCTGTACATATCCTGAAGATAAACAACAAGATAATCGCAGCTGCCGGAGGAGAGCGCCTGGGCGGCAACATCCTCCATCTCACCGATCGGGTGCTGGAGACCAAGCGTGGTTTTCGTGGACAGGGAGGAAAGATGAATGCTTTCCGTCATATTATAGGACGGCACACCATCCTGCGCGATACCGTATAAAAAGCCGGACGCGCCGTCTGTTACACTGCCTGTACGGTCGGCGGCATCAAAGGTTACGGTAGGCTTATAAAAGGCAAAAAACGCCCCTGCCGAAACCGCCGCGGCGATCAAAACGGCAAGAAGCGCAATGCCGAGTTTTTTGGCAACTCGTTTTGTTTTCATGGTTTATTCCTTTATAAAACAGAGGTTGAGAGCGTGTTTTTCAACTTTGAAATTCACTTCCGGGTAATCGAAATTTTCTCCGTCGCAATTACCGAGCAGACCGGATCCGTCTACAGACCAGATTCTGCCGCCGGTCAGATAACCCGTGTGCATATAGGGCGAAGTTTCATCATTGGCGGTTCCGGCGCTGTATTTTGGGATCAGTGGAAGCGCCTGAAACAGATTGACCGCATCCGCCATGCAGAAATCGAGAATACCGTCGTCCAGTTTAGAGTTTGGCGCCGGGCAGAAACCGCCGCCGTAATAACTCGCGTTACAGATGGCAAGCAATGTGTAATCCGCCGGGGTAACCGTCCATTTATACGGTTTTCCGTCTTTCCCGATACAATCCAGATCAAAATTGATCTGATATTTCATAGACTGCAAAACAGCAGGCACAACAGCAATATTATATGCCTGACTGCCAAGGAACTTCACTTTGCCGGCAATGATCCTGCCGATCGTTTCCACCTTGGTATCCAGCCCGAAGCTCATAACGTTGATGCATTTTTCCCCATTATAATCTATGAGGTCTATGGGTCTTACATCATATTTTAAATGGCCGGTATGCAGCCCGAAAGCCTTAACCACATTCAGGGAATCTATTTTTTTGGTGCCGTAGATTTTTTTGGCAAAATCATTTCCCGTGCCGAACGGCAGGATCATCAGGGGCGTTTTGGTGTGCGCAAGCCCGTTTGCGATCTCGTGAACCGTGCCGTCGCCGCCGCAGCAAACAATCACACATTCCTCGCCGTACTTTGCCGCATAATCCGCCGCAATCTGCTTGGCGTGACCGCGGTATGCCGTTTCCTCTATGATCATTTCATCATCTATCAGCCTGAACGCGGACTGCACCTGCTTAAAAAGCATCTGGCGGCTTTTATTGCCCGCGATCGGATTTTCTATGAACACATATTTCATAACGCCCACTCCCCTTTATACGTTACTGAACGCCTTACAGCACTCTTGTTCCGCCTACCGGGCGGATGATCAGCACATGGCAGCTGCCTTTGCCGAAAACATCTTCCATGGCGGTCTTATATTCCTGCAGAAGTTCATTCGGCACAAACGCCTGAATCGTGCCGGCAAATCCGCCGCCGTGCACACGGTAAGCGCCGTTTACGCCAAGCACTTCCTCTGAAATGCACAGCGCAAGCGAGATCTTTTGCTCTGCGGGATCTTTGGGTGTAAAAACATTCTGGTTATACATATAAGAAGATCTGCCGCTTTCATTGATGATCTTTTTAAATTCATCAAAATTGCTGCTCTCCAGCGCGGAAACAGCCTTTTCCACCCGGATATTCTCCCTGTAAAAATGAAACGCGCGAAGAAGGGCTCTGTCGCTGACTCTGCCGAGCAGGGACGGAACTGCCTGTTTGAAATCTGCAAAGCTGATTTCACGCAGCACGTCTTTGCCGAGCGCTTTTGCAACGCTCTCCATCTCCCCGCGGACTGCGGCATAATCATCGGTAAGATCGCTGTGGTTTCCGCCGGTATCTACAATGCAGAGCGAATGGCCGCTTTTTGAAAAATCAAAATCCACTTTTTTGATCTTCGGGTTTTCAGTAGACTCAAAATCAATGGTAACGAATGTGCCCACGGAAGACGCCATCTGATCCAGCAAGCCGCAGGGTTTGCCGAAGAACACGTTTTCCGCGTACTGGGCGATCTTTGCAATATCCACGGCACTGATCACACCGTCATTATAAAGATAAGAAAGCGTTGTGCCAAGGAGCACTTCAAAAGCCGCGGAAGAGGAAAGACCGCTGCCGCCGATTACATCGGAAGTGGTAACGCAGTCCAGCCCGCCGATCTTATAGCCGAGCCCTTCAATTTTTGCAACAACGCCGCGCACCATGGCGGTGGAGTGCCCGAACTCGGATTCATCGGGCAGGAGTTCGCTGATCTCAACCACGTTCATCGCATGCCCGTCCGATTTTACACGGACAACATCTTCCTCGTTTTTTGCCGCCACGGCAACCGCATCCAGATTAACGGACGCCGCCAGCACCTTGCCGTTATTATGATCCGTATGGTTTCCGCACACTTCCGTGCGGCCGGGAGCAGAGGTGATGATCACATCCCTATCCTCCCCAAAAAGCTTGATGAATTCGTTTATCAGGCGTATGTAACGCGGTTTCTGCAGTTCTACGGCATAATCGGTTACATAAACAGCCTTTAATTTTTCATCCATCTCGCCCGCCTGAATGGCGGCAATAAACTCCTTTGGTTTCATAATAATTCTATTACCTTTCTTAAATTTTTATAATACAATTTTATATTTTTCCTTGTGGGAATAGATCAGAAGCGTCTGATTCATCTGGCGGGATTTAACGCCGTAATAGATATTGAACGCAAGGCTCGTAAGCCCCGTAAACAGCACAACAAGCATAGCAAGCAGGATAAACTGCCTGGAAAACGGATTATAAATCGCCGCGCCGATGCGCGTGTATATATAAAGCCGCGGCAGAATGCCGATAATGCTTAAGCACACGTAATAAACAAAATCATAATGCATGGAACCGTATAATTTGGATACCATGCCGAGCGGAATAGAGGGCACAAAACGCGAAATAAGCAGGATATAGGGATTGCCCTTGCCCTTAAAGAGCACCCAGTCTTTAATAAACCTTGCTTGGTGAATATTCAGGATCATCATTGCCCATCCGCCGCCGATCCAGGAGCCTTCGGCATATTTGATGATAAAAAACACCGTTATGCAGACCGTGTTGATCAAAATTGCCGTCTGCACTGAAAACACCATGCCTGAGATGACGCAGAGTATGCTGATGGGAATGGGAAGCTGGCACTTTGCGAGCCACAGAGCAAACAGGCACACAAGGATCTCCAAATGCGTATCCAGATCCACAACAGCGCGTTCCAGTTTGCCGAGCCAGCTGATAATCGCGTCAAACCGCACCTCAAGGCTTGCCTGATCATGCAGGCAGATTGCCAGAAACACCATAAGCGCCACGGTGATGAGCACAATAACGGTGGATATCAAATTTGTTTGGCGGCGTTTGCTTTTTTTCAAAACGGCACCCCCGTAATTCTATCAGTATTCGTGGTAATTGCCAAGAAAGTTAAACGCGGGCAGTTCGGAATAAAGCGCGCATATCAGATCCAGTGTTTTTTTGCTTTGGATATTGCCCTCCAGATCTATGTAAAAATAATAGCTGAAATCGCCGTTTGCCATGGGGCGGGATTCAAGTTTTGTCAGGTTCAGCCCCGCCATGGCAAATCTGCCGAGCACTCTGTAAAGCGAGCCGGTTGTGTGCGGCAGCGCAAAGATGAGCGAGATCTTATCCGCGTTATTCTCTATGATCAGTTTCTTGGAAATAACGATAAATCTGGTTCTGTTATTACTTATATTCTGTATTCTTGTTTTTAATATTTGAAGTCCGTATTTTTTTGCCGCGTCTGCCGAACAGATGACGCCGATATCGTTTCTGCCGCTTTCGGCAACGAATTTGGCGGCTGCGGCGGTATTGGTATAATTCACCCCGGTAAAGGCAAAATTCTTTAAAAATTCAGAGCACTGCGAAAGCGCCTGGGGATGGCTGTAAACCTCGTCAATATCGGCATAATCCACCCCTTTGCGGGCGCAAAGGCAATGGTTAACCTCCAGCGAATAGGAACCAACCACATAAAACCTGTATTTGATGATCAGATCATATACTTCGTGAACGGAACCGGCGGTTGAATTTTCAACCGGCACGATACCAAAAGGCGCCTCGCCCTTATTGACCGCCTCAAACACATCCTCAAAAATTCTGTAATGCCGGATAGACGCGTTTTTAAACAGCGTAAGCGCTGTTTCATCCGCGTAACTGCCCTCCACACCGGCGCAGGCAACCGTTGTTTTTTTGCTGAAAGCGCTTGCGTTTGAAACCGCCGCCGTAATCAGATTGCGCAGTTCACCGCCGCTTTCCATAATATTGTGCTGAATCGCGCGCGAGGCATCCATCGTGGCGGAAAACACCGTGGCGATCGCATCGCCGTCCTGCCCGCATTTTTCCTTAACGCCATCCAGTATCTGCTGTTCCCTTTGCGCGTTAAATACGGGAAGCCCTCTTTGCACTTTATATTCAGCAACCGCTTTGGATAGGTTCATTCGGTGCTGAAGCAACGGAATCAGTTGTTCGTCTATTTTATCTATTTCATTCCTTAAATCAAGCAAATCCATGAAAACAAATTTCCTTTTTACATCATCATATCCAGCAGTGTGAACGCGCACACCGCCTCAACCACCGCAACCGCGCGCGGCACAATGCAGGGATCATGTCTGCCCTTTACAACCAGTTTTTCATTTTCCATGGTGGCAAGGTTCACGCTGTCCTGCGCGGCGGCTATGGATGCCGTAGGCTTGATCGCCACGGAGAAAACGAGCGGCGCGCCATCCGTCATGCCGCCGAGAACGCCGCCGTTATTATTGGATTTCAGGCATACTTTTCCGTCCTTTACCGCATAAGGGTCATTTGCCTCGCTGCCGCGCATACCGGCAAAATCAAAACCGGCGCCAAACTGAACGCCTTTCACGGCAGGTATGCCGAACAGCGCGTAAGAGAGCCTGCCCTCCACGGTGGAAAACATATTGGAACCGATGCCAACGGGCAGACCGACGGCAGCACATTCAATAACACCGCCGACCGAATCGCTCTGCAGCCGTGCGTTTTCAATAGCCGCGCGCATCTCGATCTCCTTTTCCGTGCTGATCGTAGCAAAAAAATCGGAAGAGAGTTCGCTGAGCATGGCGGCCGTTATAGTATTCTTATCAAAAGCCGTATCACGCACCGGACCGATCTGCAGAATATGCGCGCCAACGGTTACACCTTTGGCGGCAAGAATCTGCTTTGCGACCGCGCCGGCAAAAACGAGCGGAGCCGTAAGCCTGCCGCTGAAATGCCCGCCGCCGCGGATATCGTTTGCGCCTTTATACTTCACGTACGCGGGATAATCGCTGTGCCCCGGCCTTGGAACCAGGCGCAAAGAATCATAATCACCGCTTCGGGTATTTGTGTTTTCTATGATCATGGCAAGCGGCGCACCGGTTGTTGCGCCGTTTAAAACGCCGCTCAGGATCTGCGGGGTATCCGGCTCTTTTCGGGTTGTGGAAGTTTTGTCCCTGCCGGGCGCGCGTTTATCCATCTCTTTCTGAATCAGATCAAAATCCAGTTTCACGCCGGCAGGCAGCCCGTCTATCACGCAGCCGATCGCCCTGCCGTGACTTTCCCCGAAAACGGAAAGTTTGATCTTTTCACCCAGCACTGAAGACATTTGCCTTTCCTCCTAACTGTTTAAAATCATCAAAAAATGACGGATACGTTTTGTTTACGCTCTGTGCGTCATCAATCGTTGTGCCGCCGTTTGCAAAGGATGCGGCAACCGAAAACGCCATCACGATCCGGTGATCGTTATAGCCTTTCAGCGCGGCGCCGGAAACGCGGGCAGGCTCAATGATCATGCCATCCGCTGTTTCGGTAACGCCAACGCCCATTTTTTTCAGATTGGAAACGATTGCCTCAATACGGTCGGACTCTTTAAAGCGAAGCCGCTGCGCGCCGCGTATAACGGTTTTCCCTTTTGCAAACGCCGCCGTTACGGCAATGGCGGGCACCATATCCGGTATATCATCGCAGTCTATATCAATGCCGCGCAGTTCGCGGTGCGCGCACGTTACGCCGTTTTCGTCCGCCGCAACCTCTGCGCCAAACAGCCGCATTACATCGCAGACGGCTTTATCGCCCTGCGCGGAATGCATATCCAGCCCTTTCAGCGTGATTCTGCCGCCGATGGCAGCCGCGCTCATGAAAAATGCCGCATGGCTCCAGTCGCCCTCAACGGTATAATCCCGCACGGAATAGTGTTGATTTCCTTTCACAAAATAGCCGGAATCCGTTTCTTTTATCTCCACGCCGTAATCGGCGAGCACGTTTACCGTCATATCCACATACGGCTTGGATTTGAGCGGCGTGGTAAGTATAATGTTTGAATCCCCGTCCAGCAGCGGCAAGGCGAGCATCAGCCCCGTAATATACTGTGAACTGATATCACCGCGAATATGAAAATCGCCGCTTTGCAGTTTTCCGCTGATGCGCAGCGGCAGGGATCCGCTGCTTTGCATCTGAACGCCGTGTTTTGGCAGAAGTTCTATATATTCGCCGAGCGGTCTTTGCGGCAGTCTGCCCTCCCCGGTAAACGTAACCTCTTTGCCGAGCGCCGCCGCAACCGGAATGAAAAAGCGCAGCGTATTGCCGCTTTCTATGCAGTTTATGATTTTTTCTCCGTTTTTCAGGCTGTTTGCCGCACCGATCGCCGCCTGCATATCCCGGGACGGAATCATGGGGCTGACTGTGCCGCCGCCGGCAAGAAAAGCGCATAGAATTGCTCTGTGCGCCGCGGATTTGCTGGGCGGCAGAGTTACAGCGCCGTTTAACGCGGCGTTTTCAATTTGAACGATATCCATATTTTTCCTTTATTTTATGCCGAAAAGAGCATTTACTTCATCCGGTGAGGAGGGCTTTATAAAACTCTCTCCGATCTTTTTAAGCAAAATCAGATTAATGCCGTTTGCAGTGCGTTTTTTATCAAACGCCATATTGTGCACAATTTGAGAAACGGGCAGATCCGTTTGTGTTTTTAAGCCGTATTTTTCAAGCAGGGCAGCGATCCGATCCGCCGTACCTGGCTCTGTGATGCCGGCGCTTTCCCCTGCGCGGCTGATCATAACCATACCGATGCCGACCGCCTCCCCATGGGAAATACCGCTGAAATCGTAAAGTTTTTCAATGGCATGGCCGCAGGTATGACCAAAATTGAGCAGCGCCCTTTCGCCGGATTCCTTTTCATCCCGTTCCACAACGCCGCGCTTGATATCACAGCATTCCAGAATAACATCATCTATAATATCCCGCGCGTTTTCATTTTTAAGCCTTTCAAAAAGGGGCGCGGATTTTATACAGCCGTATTTGATCACTTCGCCCATACCGTCGCTGAAATAATGGGCAGGCAGCGTATTCAAAACCTCCGGATCAATCAAAACGAGCGACGGTTGCCAGAACGCGCCGCAGAGATTTTTGCCCTGCGGCAGATCCACTGCCGTTTTTCCGCCCACGGACGAATCCACCTGCGCCAGCAGCGTGGTGGGGATTTGAATATAGTGAATGCCGCGCAGATAGACCGCCGCCGCAAAGCCTGCCATATCGCCGCAGACTCCGCCGCCGAGGGCGATCACGCAGTCTTTTCTTGTAAGCCCGTTATCCGCCAAAAACGCAACGATCCTGATCAGATTCTCTGTTGTTTTGGAACTTTCACCGGCGGGAAAAAGATAAGAAACCGTTTCCATTCCGGCGGCGCGCACACTGCTTTGCACCGTTTCCAAATACAGCGGCGCAACATGGCTGTCGCTGATGATTGCCGCTTTTTTTGCCGAAACGGCGGTTTTAATCTGCTCGCCGCAGGTTTCCAGCAAGCCTCTCTCTATCAGAATATCATAGCCGTCTCCGGCATTGACCCGTAATGTTTTCACTAACCTATCTCCTCTTTGATCTTGTTTGCGCGCGCCATAAGATCTTTCAGCGTATCTGCATCCTCTTCCTGTATGGCTTTTCTGAATTTCTCAAGATTGCCCACAAGATCATCGATTTCTCTAATGAGCGGTTCCTTATTTGCAATAAAGAGTTCGCTCCACATTTCTCCGTTGATTCTGGCAACGCGCGATACATCGCGGTATGAACCTGCCGAAAAGCCAACGTGCATAGGCGCGAGCGGACTTAAAACATAGGAACAGGCAAGCACGTGCGCAATCTGGGAAGTAAACGCAATCATTTCATCATGGTGTTCCGGCGTTGTAACAACCGTGCGGGCAAAGCCCATTTCTTTTGCCAGTTCCACCAGTGTGTCTGTTTTGGATTTCGGCGCGTGGGTGGGGGTGCAGATAAATGAAGCATTGTCAAACAGGGTGGGCAGGCTGTTGTCATACCCGGAAACCTCACGCCCCGCCATGGGATGCGCGCCGATAAAGTAAAAATTAAAACGCTCCGTTTCCAGCCTGCGGCAGATCTTGGTTTTGATGCCGCAGCTGTCCGTAACGATACTGCCGTCCTTAAACTCATTTTTGTGTTCCAGCACAAAGGGAACAATGCATTCCTCAAAAAGATTGATGAAAGTGATATCCGCTTTCGGGATCAGATCACAAAGTTCGCCGATCTCATCCACGGCGCCGTCCGCAAGCGCTTTTTCGCTGACGGAAACGGTTCTGTTCCACCCCATAACATAATGGGAAGTATTCTTTTTTAACGTTTTTGCTATGCTTGCGCCAATAAGGCCAAGGCCCGCAACAAGTATCTTCATTTCAACCGCGCTTTCAAAACATCATTTTTAATCTATTATATAATAATATATAAATAAGGAGAAATCAAGCACGGCGGAGATTAATTTTTTATAACTTTAAGCAAAAAGCCCGCTTGCCGGCGCGGCAAGCGGGAAACTTCAAGCAGGCGTTTATGATAAAAAGAGCCTATTTCTATAGTTTAAAACATCCCGCTTCACAGATTAAAGCGGTTGAACAAGGCGAACGTTTTGGAGTTTGATATCCTCGTCTTCGGCGTTTGCGGCTTTGCCCTCAAAGCGCAGCAGTTCCAGATTTTCCACATCCGCGGCGTCAACAGCGTGCTTATACTGATCGCACGGATTGCCCCAGGAAGTTTTGGTTTTCATAATGGTGATATCCTTTGCGTTTCGGATAAAAAACGCCGAATTATCCTGTTTTTCAACGCCCCAGTCCAAACACGGGCGCAGGTCGTAAAGGCCGCAGGGCCACTTGCTGGTCTTGGTCAGTTCTATGCGGCAGTTCTCAAATGTAACATCCTCTATGGGGTTTTCCTCGCTGCCATGGATCAGAACGCCGTTTTCACCCTTTGCGGTAACATTAAAGAACCGGATGTTTTTCACTTTGCCGCTCTTTGTGTTTTCATCGCGGTTGAACGAAGTAATGGTGATCGGCTCCGCTGTTCCCCACCAGTCCGGGCAAAAGCGGCGCGTTTCGATCATGATATTGGAATAAGACACATTTTCTACATTACCGCCGTCCCGGATCTGAATGGAAAGACCGCGGTTTGATCTGCTGATCGTGCAGTTTGAAACAAGGATATTGCGAAAATCGCCAACGCCCTCCGTGCCGATCTTGATCGCGGCAGAGGTGGAGATCAGGGTGCAGCCGTCGATCACCACATTTTCCGTTGGGCCGTATTCGCTGTTGCCGCGCGAAGTTTTCAGGCAGATACAGTCATCAGCGCAGGTGATATGGCAGCCGAGTATGCGCACATTGGAGCAGTGATCCGGGTCAATCCCATCGCTGTTGGCAACATCCAGATCATTCAGGATGCGGATCCTGTCTATCAGCACATCGTCGCAGCCTGCGGGATGCAGCGTCCAGAAAGGCGCGTCCACAACGGTGAAATCCTTAAAAGTGATATGGTTGCTTTTCTCTATGTAGATCACAGTTGGGCGCGGGTAAAAATCGCCCGTAACATAATACTGATCCTTGCGCTGCACAAACGCGTGGCCGTTTGCGTCAATGGTGCCCTCCCCGCTGATGGTGCAGTGATCCGCCTCAAAACCATAAATAAACACAAAACTCGGTTTGCCTGTAACGGGATTGCCGATCAGTGCCGTTTTAGGATCATTGATCAGTTTATTCGGCCGGATATAGCCGTCTATATTCGAAGTGGCTTTTATGGAAGCGCCCTTTTGAATATGCAGATCCACATTCTTTTTCAGGCGGATGGAATCGCTGTAAAACACATGGCCGCTCTGCAAAACGACCCTGCCGCCGCCGTTCTTGGCGCAGTCATCTATAGCGTGCTGAATGGCAAACGCGTCATTGGTAACGCCGTCACCCGCGGCGCCGTACTGCAAAACATTGTATTCTTTCATAAGATCATAACCTTTTTTATTTAAGATGACTATAATATAACACAATGCCTTTGGTTTGACAAGTAAAATAAGTTATGCTATTATATAAATGCATAGGGCTGCCAAGCGCTCCTCAGTTCAACGGAGCGCAAGGCGGCTGATTTTATGTGCGCAGGAATCTGCCGCGGCAAAATACTCAGACCTAATTTAAAATGAAAGGTACGGGATTATGAAAAAATATGACGTGGCTATAGTCGGCGCCGGCCCTGCCGGTATCTTTACGGCTATAGAAATGCTGAGAAAAGGCAGCAAAAAAAGCATAGTGATCATTGAAAAGGGCAAATCCGTAGAAAAGCGCAAATGCCCCAAGGCAGTTACGGGAAAATGCATGAACTGCAAGCCGTATTGCCACATTACCACCGGTTTTTCCGGCGCGGGCGCGTTTTCAGACGGAAAACTTTCGCTTTCTTACGAAGTGGGCGGCAGCCTGCCGGAACTGATCGGCGAGGATCTTGCGCAGGAAACGATCAATTATACGGATAAGATCTATCTGGAATTCGGCGCGGACACGCATATTGAAGGAATCGGCAACACTGAGGCGGTTAAGGAAATACGCAAAAGAGCGATACAGGCAGGGCTGAAACTGGTGGACTGCCCGATTCGCCACATCGGAACGGAAAAGGCGCATGAACTCTACTTTTCCATAGAAAAATATCTGGTTTCCTCCGGCGTGGAGATTCTGTTTGACAGCCAGTGCAGCGATCTGATCCTGGACGGCGAAAAATGCCTGGGCGTTCGCCTGGAAAACGGCGACGAGATATACGCTAAAGACACCGTTGTTGCAACCGGCAGGCGCGGCGCGGACTGGCTGGAAAAACTCTGCGCCGATCACGGAATCGCCCACCAGCCGGGAACGGTGGACATCGGCGTTCGTGTTGAGGTCAGAAACGAGATCATAGAAACGGTGAATGACGTGCTTTACGAATCCAAACTGATCGGATATCCGAAACCGTTTAAAAACAAGGTGCGCACGTTTTGCCAGAACCCGGGCGGATTTGTTGCGCAGGAAAATTATGATAATGACCTTGCCGTTGTAAACGGCCATTCTTATAAAGAACTCAAGAGCCAAAACACGAATCTTGCCATTCTCTGCTCGCACAATTTTTCCGTGCCGTTTAACCAGCCGATCGCCTATGCACAAAAAGTGGGCGAACTGACGAATATGCTGGGAGACGGGCACATTCTGGTGCAGCGTTTTGGCGATATTCTGGAGGGCAAACGCACGTGGCAGAAAGAACTGACGCAAAGCAATCTGCGCCCGACCCTGCCCGACGCGGTTGCCGGCGACATCACTGCCGCCATGCCATACAGGGCAATGACCAATATTATCAATTTCATTCAGGCAATGGACCACGTTGTGCCTGGATTTGCAAGCCCGGAAACGCTGCTTTACAGCCCGGAACTGAAATTCTATTCCAACAAGGTGAAAATGGATACGGATTTCAACACGAACATTGAGGGCCTGCACTGCCTTGGCGATTCCAGCGGATGGACAAGAGGACTGATGATGGCGTCCGTTCACGGGGTGCTGATGGGCAGAAAATTGGTTTAATCCATACGTATATTGCGAACAGAACCGGGCATAATGCCCGGTTCTTTTTTGCGGTTTCACAATCCATCCGGCTTGCATGCGCAAGCCACCTCCTTTCGCACAGGGGAGGCACGAAAAGCAAAAAAAGGATCGGCTTGTGCCGATCCTTTTCTTTTATGCAGTTTTTATATCAGTGGCGGGGATGGGCATTTCTGTATTTTGCCTTTCGTTCCTCTTCCTGCTTTTTAAACGATCTGTACCACGCCACGATCAGCAGCACAATTACCAGAACAACCAGCACAGCGGCAGCCCAGCCAAGCGCATCCATAATGGTTTGCACTTTCATCATAATGCCTATGGTAAAACCGGCGGCAACATACATTTCCGGTTCGCCGTCTGAATTATAGAAAACACCGTTGTTCAGATAGATCTTTTCACGGGTTGTATCATTTTCAGGATAATAATAGACACGAATCGTCTGCTGATTTTCCTCAACGCCGTAATCCGGATTGTTTTCACGATAAAAAACAATGCCTGATTCCTCATCCGTCAGCGTTGCAGGCATCATGCTGTTTACCAGCGAAGTTCTGACGGAATCCACACGCAAAACGCACAAACTGATCACCACAGCCAAAAGCAGCACCGCCAAAGCAATTAAGATGCCGGAAATCACTTTGTGATTTTTGCGAAACCCTTTTAAAGAGGCGGCAAGAATATCCTTCGTTTTAACCGACTCTGCCGGTTGTGTAAGATTTCTGTTTTTCTCCATTTTAATCACCAATTTGATTTTACCATAATTGCAGGCGCGGGTCAATAGCAGGAAAATATTTGCCTTTTTCATGCTGCTTTAAGGCGGTTTCGTTTACAATCCCTGCGGCTTGCATGCGCAAAGCGGACGAGCTTTGGCACAGAAAAAGGGGCGCCGAAGCGCCCCCAAAAATCAATGAAATGATTTTCGTATCTGATAAAAGGGAGCAAGTTGCGTTCACTCCCTTTGCAGAGAAAGTTAAATTCCGGGTACGTGACCCTCTTCTGTGCCTGAATCTGGCTCACCAGATAACGTAAGGACATCAACAGACTGGAACTTTTCAATCTCCGCAATCGGCTTTGAGTAAATCTCTTTCATTGAAAGACCTCCTTTACTTTTAGCCTTTACACACCCGCGGAGTTGCCCCCGCGGGAGTTAAGCTGATTTGTTCACGAAAACAACCTGCCGAATTAAGCGTCGTAATCGTAGGACTGAACATCTGCATAGTAAACAGCAGCGTTGCCCTCTGCATCCGCAGCGATCACATAAGCGCGCGCATACGCTACGCCTGTCTGAGCGGTAATGCCGAATGTAAGCGCGAACTGACCGTCACCGGCAGTGTTGCTGTTCTTGTAAAGGTAGCAGGAACCTGTTGTTGCATTCTCAAGAACAAGATCTGTTTCCGGAGCGGCAAAGTCTTTACCGTATACAAAACCGGATTCAAGAACCGTGTAGCCGGCAGGAACATTTCTTGTTGCAAGGAATCTTACCTCACCGCTTTCTGTAGGCGTTACATCTACAGCAGCAACGGTGGGAACAGCAGTTACTTCACCAGAAGTGAACGCTACTTCTACATCAGATGTTACATAGAAGGTGTATTCAGCGCCGTAAGCAGCGTTGTTGCCGTTTACAGTCCAAGCCGTTGCCGTGCCCTCTGCAGGAGCAACTGTTACAGCCTGATCGAATCCAACTTCAGCAGTATCATTATAAGTGCTATCACCAACTGTGATTACACAGCCGGGAGCGCTTACTGTGTAAGTAAGCTCAGCATCCTTAGCATAGTAAGCAGTTACAACTGCGTTTGCTTCAAGAGCTTTCACCTCTTCAAGGCTCATGCTCCAGTTTGCAAATGTGTAGCCAAGGTAATCATAAGTTTCAGGCATTGCCTCAAGAGAAGCAAGTTCTGAGCTTGTAACGGTATCAAGTACCATGTTGAACTGATCAACAAAGGTTACGGTAAAGTCATCCGTCTGCTCTGCAAATACAGGAACATAGGTAAGGTCTGCATAAGCAGCCGTTGTGTATGTTGCATCTGTAGAGATCAGCTTGCCGTTTACGCTCCAGCCAACGAATTCAGCAGCCTCAGCAGGAGAAGCAACAAGCGTGTATTCCTCTTCATAAGGAACTTTCTGAGCCTCGCCGGTTGTTGGCGCGCTGTTCAGGGTTGTTGAGCCAAGTTCGTTCTGCTCTACCGTGATCATAACGCCGAGCGCAGGAATTACTTCACCCGGAGTTACAACCTGATGACAAGCGGAGCAAACCGTATCGCCCGTATAACCGTCTTCGCCTCTGGTGGCTTCCTTAACGGTTTCAGGATCAAGCGCAACATCGCCCTCATGGTTGTTCGGGTCAAGCGCGCCCTCTTCCGTATACGTATCATCGCATCTGGAACAGGTGTAGGTTACCTTGCCCGCTGTTACGCAGGTTGCGCCGGTGGTTTCTGTGATCTGATAATCATGGCCGAGCGCAGGAATCTCTTCCTGTGCAACGATAACCGTGCTGCAAGCCTCGCAATGTGAACCTTCGGTAAGACCGGCTGTTGTGCAGGTAGCCGCAACAGCTGCATCCGTTACAACACTTGCATGGTTATTCGGATCGATTTCGGTTTCTTCCGTCATCGTATCGCCGCAAACGGAGCAAACGTATACGTTTTCACCTTTTGCTACGCAGGTAGCAGCCGTGGAAAGTTCTTCGCTGAGCTGATAATCATGCTCGCCTGCCGGAATGGTTTCGCCGCCGGTCTGATAACCGCACTTAGAGCAGGTCATAACCGCGCTTGTACCGTCGATCAGCTGGCCGTCCTCATGAACAGGAGGCGTTGCAGGCGTTGTTTCCTGCATATCACAATCCTCGGTTACAGGTGTGGCAACTTCGGTGTATTCCGTAGTGCCGTCTACCCACTCCGGCCAGGAATAGGTGGTGTACGTATGCGTGCCGTCACTATTAGAAACGCAAGCGCTGTCCGCTGTGTTCGCAGGAGCCTGAGGCGCTTCGCCGGCAGGAGCAGTTACCTGCTCTGTATGCAGATCCGCAAAGGTGTAAGTATAAGTTACTTCTTCGGGTTGCGGAGCTTCAGGTCCAGTAATACCCCACTGCGGAAGTGTATAAGTGGTATAACCTAAATCCTGAACCTTTTTACCTGCGTTGACACCAGCCGGAAATACTGAGTCATACATATACAGGTATTTATCAAAATTACTCGGTACTGTTTCGATTTGGCTATATGTGGTGGTACCTACAGGCTGGAATACTTCTGTAATATCGATTTCCTCATCCGGATTCACAAGCTGGAAACCAAATACATTTACAATATAACCATCATAAGTACAGTTTTCAGGATCATCGCCCCATGAAAGGTCTGTCTGCTGAATAGGAGCATAATCGCGGCAAGAACCTGTTGCAATCATAATGGTTCCTTCTTGTCTAATCAGAGCCGCATTGGATCCGCCATCCATCAACGCTTCACCGTTTTCAGAGTATTCATCGCAAGTTACAAGCACAGCATTTTGCCCATACTCTGTTCCTGCGTTGATTGATGAATTTGTTCTGTAATAAGCCGGAAGGACTTTAGAAGTATCGTAGGTCCATCCGACCATATATCCGCCGCCGATTTGGTCAACGTTTTTTATTGTGACTGCAATAGCAAACATACCATCATCACCAGATGACAAGTCATCCTTGTTTAAATGATGAATATCTGTTATCTCTGCGCCAGCCGTGGCGCTGTCATAGCCCCATGCATTTCTGCCATCATAATCGAAAAGATAAATTCCAACTTCAACATCGTAGTCTGTGCACATTGATCCATCTTCGTTATCAGGATTTGGCAGAGCCATAGCAGAAAGTGGCGTGCTTAAGACAACCATCAGAGCAGAGAGTAAAACAGCTAAAACTTTGCGTAAGTTTTTCATCTAAAATTTTACCTCCCTATGCAGTAATAACGGTATTTGCATATAAAAGATCTGCGCTATTCATTCCCATGAAATTCATGTAGTTCGTCATATCACCAACAGCAATATCACCACTTAAATCAACATCAATGCCAACATCATAATTTTCATTAGTTGAGTTGATGCCTAAGTTATTCACATATATGGTGAAATCACCTACGGAAATATCATCATTTCCGTCCCAGTTGCAAGCAACGATACCGACCATGGTGTCGGACTCAACGTCCGCACCGTCAACGATGATCGTAAACGTTCTGGCAAAGCCGTACTTATACGTAACAGTTGCGATGTACGTACCGTTCGGAACCTTTTCCAGAACAAATTTACCGGTTGAGTCGGTTACCGCGCTGATCGGTGTTCCGTCTTCTGTTTCGATGGAAACCGTTGCGCCGGTAGTGGCATACGTGCCAAACGCATCATCCGGCGCTGCAAGCGCGCCTATATATGCAGATACTGTATAATACTGCGTCAGATCCGGCGAAAGATCACAGGTCATAGGGTACACCGTTGCCTGATAAGATTCGGGTGCAGACAGAGCGTAGCAATCAAAAACCACATTCGGCCAATCCCCCTGTGTATCGCCGTAATCCACATCAATAAAAGTTAAATTCGGGTCTGTATTTACTGTGATAACATCCTGCATATCAACGGGGGCATCCCCTTTTACGGTTATGCCGATGGTAAGAAGATCTGCGCCGTTATCGGAAAGAACGGTTTTATCCGGATTTTCAGTAACCAAAAAGAAACTGAATGTGCCGTTTAGGCGATCCATGACCGCGCCGTTCATTTCCTCTTCATACGCCGCTGTATCTGAAAGGAGTTCTTCCCCAAGAAGATCAAAAGAAAGCAGATCTTCCTGATAAGAAGCGGTAAATCCCAGTTGAGCGATGGAATACAGATCTGAAACAGAAATGACCATATCATAACTGCCCGGTTGCAGGGCATTGCCGTCATAAACCGTTCCGAGATCATCCATATAAGCGGCAGAAATTTCGGGCTTTTGTGTGCCGAGCGCACCCTGCTGCGTTTCCGCACTAACGGCTTGCGGACCGACGAAAGCGGAAACAATTGCAGTGAAAGCGGCAAAAACTGCACACAATCCCTTTTTTACCTTGATATGCTGCATAAACTGACCTCAAATAAACTTCCTGTAGTAATTACTGCATCCGGCGGGTTACCCCGCCGGACACTTTTTTAAACTTTTAGTTTTGAATAGTTGTGTTGTGATATTGAACTGATCCAGTATTCATTCCCATGAAATTCATATAGTTCGTCATATCACCAACAGCAATATCGCCACTTAAATCAACGTCAATACCAACATCGTAATTATCGTTAGATGAGTTAACGCCTAAATTATTCACATATACAGTGAAATCACCTACGGAAATATCATCATTTCCATCCCAGTTACATCCAACGATGCCAACCATTGTGTCGGACTCAACGTCAGCGCCGTTAACAACGATCGTAAAGGTTCTGGTAAAGCCGTACTTGTACGTAATCGTTGCCTCATACGTGCCGTTCGGAACATTTTCAAGAACAAATTTACCCGTTGAATCGGTTACCGCGCTGATCTGTGTTCCATCCTCGGTTTGGATGGAAACCGTTGCGCCTGTGGTTGCATAGGTGCCGAACTCAGCATCCGGCGTTGCAAGGGCGCCTACATATGCAGATACCGTATAGCCTTCCGGCTCTACTGCGCCTGCAACAGTAAGTTCGTTTTCAGCACGCATAAGCGCGATCTTAAGACCGTAAACATCAGAAACCTGAAGTGTATACTGATCTTTATTTGCCGGCTGATAAATGCCGGACGCAGCATACGGATATGATGAGTTGCCCTCTACAGCAGCATTCACTGCATTATCAAGAGCAACGATGAAGTTATGCCAGCTACCCTCTGTGTAAGTAACGCCATCCGGGTTATTATCAGCGGTATAGGTAGCACCGTCTACTGAATAAGAATCATCTTCGGTATTTACAATTACAGAAGTATAAGAAGTACCGGTATAATCCTTATTTTCGCTTGATTTACCGTTTACTGCGCAGGAGATTTCTTCCTCAAGCTTATCGCCGATATAACCGCGCTCGGTTACAACAGCAAGATAAGTATCAAACAATCTTTGCGCTTCTCTGAGTTCAAAGGTTGTTGCAGAAGAGGAAGCAACGCTGCTCTCCTCAACAGTTTCTGTTACGAAATCTGAAAGTTCATATTCCGTTTCATTTGTTGCGTTGTAAGAAGCAAGCTCATCCTCTGCTTCAGAAGCAAGGCAGGAGAACGCAAGCTGTGGTTCGCCATCTACATCAATGTAGTAATTATTGAAATAATCTACAGTGATAAGCGCCTCTGCAGCACGGCCTGCGGCAGCCATGTTTTCATAGCTTACAACCTCAAAGTCTCTGTTATCAAGGCCGGATCTTACTACAGCAACATTTTCATAAACATCTGTGCCGTAAGAAACATTCAGATGCTCATTAACAAGCTGTAAAGCATATTCTGCTTTATCAGAAGCGGATGAAATAGCACCGCGTAATGCAGGATCATCAACTATGCCGTAAGATGTTTCGGCAAACTTGAATCTCCAGTCAGGATCTGTTGAAGACGTGGAAGCGTTAGCAGTATCTCTGTAAGTAAATGAGATCTCATTATAATACAGGTTGCCTGCCGCGTCTGACGCCTGAACATCCGAATCAACATAATACGGAGTCTCAAGCAATTCGCCGCTGCCACTGCCAAGATCAATCCATTCTTTCTCATACTGAACAGCATTCAAAAGATGATATTGCGCTTCAGCATCCACACCGGGTTCTCTTACATAGATAGCCTTAAGATCTGTGCCGTCAAGGCTATATACAGTATAATCCTGAGCCGTACCGCTGATATTCAGTTTAACAGTTTCCTTTGTTTCGGTAAGGCCGTTGCCCGGAGTTGCCTTTACATTGGTAAAGATAGGATTGTCATAAACCGCAACGCCGTCGCTGTCTTCATAACGGGTCATATAATATGTACCGTTATCAAGGTAAGCCTCTACACGAAGCGAAGCAAACGTATCGCCGTCCAACTCAGAAGCTGATGCAACTTTGTAAGCCACATCACCGATCGGATTGGTTGTGCTTGTATATACGGTATTATTTGCTTTTGTAGTACCATACTCAAGCGCGTTATCCGTTGTGATCGGATACTGCTGCGCAGCAAGAACTTCCATAACTGCATCATTGAAGTAGTTATAAACATTGATATCATCAACGTCCGAACTTGTGTAGTTGTTGAGGAATTCTACAGAAGTTTCGTAAAGAGATGTAGCTCTTTCGATTTCACCTGTATCGTCCGCAACTGTAATAGGCATCCCGAAAGTCTGAGGATAATCACTGATTATACGATAACCAAAGTCATCTCTGCCCTTGGTTGTGCCGGCAGTTACCTGAGTTTCCTGATCCCATACAAGGAAGTCCATTCTCTGGCTGGAGCCGTTGGTTTCAATCCTGTTAAACGCAAGAACAAGTCCCGGAATGCAAGATGAAAGTGAAACGTCGCCAGACTGTGTTCTTGAATAATCAAGAACCGTTTTATATTTGCCGCTGTCTATCGGCAGCCAAATGATGCTGTAAGAGCCGTCTTCTGCCATTTCTGCCTGATGCTTACCGGGCGCATAGCCGTCAGCAAAAGTAAACGTATCGATCTGCTCATACGGGCAAACTACATGGAATCTGTAGTCCGTAACCGTAATATCGCTTTCCATCAGATTCATCATATCTGTTCTGTTAAGCGGACTGTTGGTTACCCACTGACCGTTCTGATAATAATCATAATAGAATACGTTTACAAGGTCTCCGGTTGCCGGATCACAAGTAACGGCGAAGTAATCCCCGTCGCTGAAAGACTTAACAGCAGCAATGCCGTCAATAGGTTTTCCCGTTGTTTCGTTATAAAGATAAAGCGGATAATTGATGTTATCAAGATCAGAAGTTCTGATAATCATCTCGTTCGGATACTGAACATTACCGTAATCCTTGAAAATCCTGCCATCTTCAACAACACGATATGTCATTGAAGAATAGGTGCCTGAAGCGGGATCATATCCGGCGGAGAACTGCTGAGTAAATCCGCTTCCGCTTGAAGGATCGTAAGTAAGGTTATACCAGTCATTTACTGTAGTTAAATAGTAATACAGTTTCTTGGTAAACGTTTGATCATAGATGCTGCCGTAGCCGCCGTAAGGCGTATTACCGTCTTTCTCTACGATTCTGTAATTAACACTAAAGGTTACGATTGCTTCATTTGAGCCGCCGAAAGCAGCCTGGTCAACAGAACCGCTTACCATAAATGAAGTGGATTTTTCCGGAGCGAGCAGAGAATCATAATTGCCATAATTAAAGGAACCTTTATCAGCATTGATGCTTTCGATCTTAATATAAGAACGACTGAGCTGATCGTATCCGCCTGAACCATTCTGGATATAACGGTTGATACCATGGCCAAGATTCTCTAAAGACATATTAAATGTAAACTGTTTGTTATAGGAATAAGATGAAGTTGCGCTGTTATCCTGAGCAACGTCAAGATCGCCTACTTCATAATCCTGCAGCTGCGGAGCAAACGCAGGAACGAAACTTGCTACAGCCTGAACTGCAAACATTGCGCCATCCCAGATGGATTCAGGATAGCCGTTGTAGCCTGCGGCTTCGCAGAGATTTACAACAAATTTACCGAATATACCGATATCAGAATCATCGCCTACTTTACCGCCCAGAACATCTCTCTGGATCACATCGTGGAACGGATGATTCGTTGTAGCATCCGGAATTACGTGCTGACCATGATAATAAGAATTACTATAACGTGAATCCAGCACACTGTTGATCAGATCTTTTACAAGATCATAAGCAACAAGATCTACCGCTTTAGTGGTGATAGAAGGCGCGTTGATGATGGACGCAAACTTATAAATGAAGTTTGTGATACCGCCGGCGCCTGTTTCTTCATGATTTGAAGTATCGCCAATGTCAAGAACGCCTGAAACGATATCGTTCCAGATCAGATCCTCTGAATCAAACTGACCGGCTTTTGAAGAATCGCTGAACTGAAGTTCACCAAGAACCGGAAGAATCGAATTTGCGATAAGATCAATATTCTGCCAAATGGTATTTTGATTTGTAATAAGACAATTATTACTTTCATCAATGATGCCAAGAAGAGAAGCCACGCCCTTGTCGTTCGCATAATATACGATTACAGAATTAAGAAGGGTGAAAATATCCGTCTTGGTATCCAACTGCTGCTGATAGGTCTGCGCAGTGTCTACATCATAGATGCTCCAAGCATTGCCGTTGCCGTCCTCAACCGGAACGTACTGGGTCATAACATAACCTACAGCATCGCGGCACATAGCAAGGATCGTATTCAGATCCACATTGTAATAGCCGCTCTCATCCTTTGCGATCATAGAAGAATAATCAAGGTGAGGAAGAATATCTGACAGGTATTCTTCAAGCGCTACTGCAGCTACGCCTTCCGCATCGTTGCACGCATCCCATTTATCCTTATGAATCTGGCCAAGAAGACCATCAAGGTTGTTTTCAAGGCAAGCAATAAGGAACGGAACCATTGCTTCTTCAAAGTTTGCTTCCGTGAGCGGCATGCCGTCGCCGTTATTATGGTAGAATGCAGAAAGGATATTTTTATCCGTAGCATCCGCAACATACTGAACAACTTTAAGCGCATTGTTTACAAGCGTTGTTGCAACAACTGAAGGTGTGGAATCATTGCCGGTAACCGTAAGAGACCCTGCGTCAAACTCAGGCAGGAAATCCTTAACCGCAGCTACAAGGAAGTCATTCAGACCGCCAAGGAGCGAATCGTAATTTGCATACTGCTCGCTCATAAACTGATCGATATTCGGCGTACCTGTGCACTTGAAGTTCGTATTCAGAGGGCCGGTTTCCGCTTTGAAGTAGTAAACCATCAACGGGCTTCTGCGAAGTTCATTGAAGAGCTTTGTGGAATCAATATCTCTCCAGTTGTAAGCAGCATCTGCAATAACGTTTCTGTCATATGTAAGATCCTGTTTAACCTGTTCAAGATCAAGTCCGAACTCACTTGCCCATTTTTCTACATCAGTTGCAGTGTAGTTTGCCTCAACATCATCGTAATCCCAGGTCTTGCCCTGCGCAAGATACCATTCTGTATAATCCCAGTCATAATTTTTAACAGCTGAGTTTATAAGTTTGATAGTTGGCGAAAGAACTGTTTTCCAAGCAATTTCAAACGCCTCATAAGCAAAATCCGAAAGATTCGATGTTGCAGTCAGTGTCAGATTGGCATCATCCGTGCCGTCTTCATCTTCATCATACTGGAAAATGTAAACATTTCCGTCATCCGTATAACAAAGATTCGGATCCGTTATACCTTGTTCATAAAGGTCACGGGAATTTGTTCCGTCAGGATAGGTTACCTGCACATTGATCTGCTGCAAAAGATTCTCGCTGAGCGCCTGGAAAAGCACGTTATCGAGTTCATATCCCGCATCACCGTTATAGATGTGGTTTGCTTCTTCTTCGTTAAACCAATCGGTTTTGCTTGTAATGAGCTTAGCTACGATATGGAAAACAAGATTGTCCTGATAACCGCTCGGAAGCGCTTCGCCGAAAAGGCTGCTGAAAAGGTTATCATTAAGAAGCTGCCAGATATCCACACCTACCCATTCCTGAACAATTGTGCCAAGATTAAGCTGGCCGGTAAGTACCTGCTTGAGCAGCGCATGACTGTTATCCCAGTTTGCAGTGTTTCTGTAAACCGTAGTGAAGAGCGCTTTCACAATATCCTTTGCGGAATTGCTGGCTCTGTAATCTTTGCCGCAAGCCGGATAACTACCCGTCGCACCGGAATAACTGAGATCCGCAATATCATTCAAATTGATATTTTTCGCATCTCCGGCCATACCCAGAAGGAATGAGTTGCCGTCAAGGAAATCGTCAAGCTGCGCAACGATATCCAAAAGGCCGCTTACACTGTCTATCGTGCCGTTAATATTCAACGTTGTTACCACAATATTGACATTCAGATTTACCGGAATGGCAAGATCTGCAAGCACGGAATCCAAATAATCAAGCAACGCCTCAGCAGTCTGATCATCTGTGAGCTCTACCCAACCGAGCGAATTGACCTGATCGCTGGTAAGAGAATCATCGTGATACGGTGAATCACTTGCCGCAAAGGCTGTAAGCGCGCCGGAAAAGGCAGTGAGGGACATTACAACCGCGAGAAATAAAGCAAGCAATTTTTTGCTAAACTTATTTTTCACAAATTTTACCTCCATGATTTTAAATTACTAAATGAAGTTTTTCCAAAACCGATATTCCGCATTCTGACCACCGGGCAATCCGAATTAATGCAGAAAACAGCCGGAGACCCGGCTATTCACAATCGGATATAATAGGATAAGATAGATTACTCCATTTACAACCATTAAATCACACCGTGAAAAAAAAGTCAATATTAACAATTAAGAAATAAAATTTTTGGCAGTTTCGCTGAAATTACAAGTTTCGTTTTGTGTATTTTGACATCAAGCAATTTAATAATTTGTTCATTAAAAATTTATTAATTTTTTACATTTGTACATTTTCTACATATTACTTTCCGTATTTTATTGTAAATGCTTTTTCCTTTACACAACAACATATAGTATATATTTTGACAGGATTCCGCATTTTATGCTCTACTGTGTAAAGTTGATCTGCCTAACAGCAAAATTCCGCAGAATTTGATTTTTTTCACATTTCCCAACTGCCTGAATTAGGAAATTGAACCTAAATTTCGGAAAACGGCTTGTTTCTTTCGTGCACTTTGACGATCAAATGTGAACTGGGTGTTAAAAAAGGTGTTGACTTCTTTTCTTATATTTGGTATAAATAAATTGTATTGTTCGTACGCGTGGATATTTTGCGCCCAAAAACAGGAGAAGGTTTTCAAATGCATTGAATCCAACCTGTATTTCGGCGGTATCCGTGCGTTGGGAAACCTAATCCCAAAATCATATAAAGAAGGAGAGATGATTATGAAAACGAGCAAACGGTTACTCAGCTTTTTCTTAGCTGTAGTAATGGTGATCACCACATGCTCCGTTGGGTTCGCGGCATTTGCGGCGGACGACCCGGAAAATCAGGTTTTCACCTACGTTGACGACGAAGGCCGTGCCGTTGAACTTACATACGACGGGCTCAACGACCTTGTCAACACATATGCGCCATTGCTCATAGAGGCTTTAAGAGGCACTCTTGAAGGAATCGGCGTTAATGTGGATGCCATACTGGCGTCCGAAAATCCGATAGGAGAATTATTGGGGCAATTGGCTCCTACCCTTCTCGGACTTTTAGGAACGTCCGCAACGCCGGAGTCCGTTCTTGGATCAAAATATGATGCTTTTTCTGAGAAAAAGTACGCTTATCTTGACGATCCGGACGCGGCGATGGATTTCTGGAATCTTTACACAATCTGTAAAGATAATGCTGATGCCGGGGGAGAACTCGGCAAATTCTGCAGCGAAACCCTTCCTAAATTAGACTCTTCTGAACGCATATGATAACACTTATGCCCAAATAACAGAGCAGACTTCTGAACTTCTCAGCAATTTGCTTGGCGACACTTCATTCAGCAATGCAACCGGAGCATACGCGCTTTATATTTCCGGCACTGATGAATTGTATCAACAGGCATACGCTCCGATGAAAGAGTTTGGTTTCCCCGCTATTCCCGCTTCTCATGAAAATGTAGGCGATATAGTACTTGTTGACGGAACTACTACGCTGCAGCAACTTTCAGACAAAATTGATGCTAACGGCTATGTTTATGATCAGTCTGACAGCGATCCGTCAAATGACATTGATTTGAATCCGTTTATCAACTATGTTTCTTATTATGCTCAAAGGAACAGTATAATAAGTGCGGATGAAAAATTATCGTTTATAGACGCTATCTATTACTTCTATAACCATCAGATTACCACCAACAGGCATTCTATTGCAAACGCTCTGATTTCAAGTTCAGGGGTTGATTGCAGTTTTACATTTACGCAAACAACTGCAGTAAATTTACTCCACTGCCCTGAATTTTCGGTTACGTATGCTAACGGTACTTATTGGCATGATTCTGCATATGATCAGGAGACCGGATTCTCATATGATATATTTGCCCAGTATGCATTGCCTTTATTAGGGTACAGTGATTCGACCATTGCCACAACTGCCCGATATTACATGCAGGGCTTCTATGAAAACCTAAGTCTTCTTGAGGATTTCTTCAGAGACGGACCTTTCCCGAATAATCTCGATGACTCTGTAAACGAGTGGTACGCATTTTCGATTGAGCAAATGCTTGTTGATAACGGGGACTTTGAGAACATTCAGCAAGTGCAGGCTGTAAGGCAGGATTACATCCTTGATGAAGACGAGTTAACCGAAATGAAAGCCATTGCCGAAAGAACCGGCTTGGCAGACGTTGATGGTTTTGTTAACGAATTAATTAATACAACCGGCAATGAAGTGCTGAAATATTATGCGGAAAACAACAAAAACGCGATTGGAAACAATATATATATTACTACTAATACTGTTTCCGAACTTCTGAGTTGGGAACCCGGTGATGAAATAAACGAAACTGATTTCCGTTATCTTAACAATTTAAAGAATCGAATTGACAACTATTTCGGATATGCAATGATGCAGGTCTATGAACTGGGTGATTCAAATAACTACCTTGAATACGCAGGTCAGGTCATGGACATCATAGCTGTTTCGGGTTCGGTAACAGAAAGATATAATTACGAAGATTATGCAATTCCGGCAAGTATTGCGGTTGATCTTGTAAATACGCTTTTAAACAATTTGATCAACCAGTATCTTGATCCGGAGGCTCCCGGTCTTGTTCCCGGTACTATAGACAATAACATTAACGATATTCTTCAAAATCTTCTTACAACAAATGTTCCGTTTGCGGATATCCTGCAGGATGTTTACAAGAGACTTGCGGAAAATCCTGTTAAAACGCTGTTTGAACTTATTCCCGCGTTAGTAGTTCTTATTGACGAAGTTGTTATTCCGCTGGCATTCAACGAAGTTGGAGACGCCGGATACGGTCCGCTCAATTTGCTTCTTCCTCTTCTGCTCGGCGATTTAACACAGAGCAGCGGAAGCGCAACAGGTGTCGGCCAGCTCGGCTGGGATCTGAATACTGTTGTTCCAACTCTGCTTCACTGGCTGCTTGGCGACAATGATTATACTTATACCTATTATAATCGCACCGATAACGGCGACGGAACTTTCACTTATGGCGCTACCGAAACCGGCGCATACGGCACAAAGTATGACGATGAAGGCGAGCTTACCGGCAGAGTTCCTGTAATTCTTAATATTTACGCTGCAGACGCAGCCATTGCAAACGCTGCAGTAAGCGATCTCGGCATCGCAGGTGAAGGCGAAGATCCGCAGACGGCACAGGCTGTCGGCGAACTCGTTACAGAACTTGCTACCTTTGCAACGGAAGTTGTGGATGATTATGTTGCGGAGCACGGCGATGACGTAAAGAGTTATAACGAATCCGGAACGCCGTCAAACCGCGGTCTGAATAACCTGCTGGTTGCGCTTCCGTCCATCATCAACGATCTCGGTCAGAAATTCCTTGAAAAATATGAGGTTGAATCCGACTGGTCCTTTGGTGAATTTGATGAAGACAGCGACGGCTGCAGATATAATGTAAGCGTTCAGCAGTTTAAAGATCTTGTAGGAACAGACGACGCTTCTGAAGTTTTAAGTACCTTTGTTGATCTGTTCATCAACAACTGGTTCAACGCGATTACAGATATTCTGAACGATGTGGTTTCCGATACGGAAAACAAGATCACTTCAGAAATACCGATCGTTACATCCCTGCTCAACACTTTGGATCTGTTTGGCGAAACCAGCGTTCTTACCAATGTTTTGGACGGTCTTTTCCTGATCGGTAAAGATGACGGTTATGACAAAGACGCTCTGTCCTTTAAATTTGAAACACAGGAAAACGGCTATGTAGGTCTGGATACCTTAAACGCTTATTTCCTGCTGATCAATCTGAATAAGATTATTGATGTTATAACCAATATTGTTGAAGCAAATCAGACCACCCCGGAAGAACCCGGTGAAACACCCGAAGAACCATCAACCGGCGGCGGATTTGACATTACTTCTATTTCGAATCTGATAATCGATTCACTTTCAAACAATCTTCCCGCAATTGAAAACAATAGTGAAAACATTGAAGGCGCGGCAGGACTGATTGATGCTCTTGATTCCCTTCTTTCAACTCTCCTTTCTAATTCATATCTGAACGGTTACCAGCTTGATCAAGTTGACGGAGCACTTTCCGGAATCGTAACGGTTCTTACAAACGCATTCGGCGAGAACGAAGCTGATCAGGCTTGGTATATCATTTCCAAAATTCTTACCACATTAAATGCAGGCAGCGCAAATGCAGACGGTTCTGCAAACGCAAACGCAAACGGCCCGGTTGATGCAGATGAAGTATACACCACGGAAAATCTTTCCGATATCGTTACCCAAACTTATGCGCTTGTTGAATCCCTGATCGAGGACCATCTGGTTATCGCCGGTGATGAACACAAGTTGATCAACAGCGCGATCGACGGAATCTTCTCCCCGAGCGCTGTAGTAACCCATTCTAATGACGCGATCGATGATGGCGTTGCGGATTACTTCAGTTGGAGAGATGTAGCGCTGTCCAATTATGCTACGGACCTTGGCTACAGTTTCAGAGACGGCAATAAAGAAGCCTTCTATGAAAATCTGATCAATTCGCTCGGCGTTATTCCTTCTATCCTGGGTGTTCTGCTTGTTGACGCAGGCCTGTACAACGATGTGCTTGCACCGCTGTTCGGCATCATCTGCGATACAATGGGCGTTGAATACACCGCTTCCCTTGACAGTGATGCTACAGGTACAGAGGCAACGCTTGCCGTTATAGAAATTGTTTCTAATGTACTTGGCGAATTACTGAATGCACCGATCTCAAGCATATTGGAACTTGTAAGAGCAATTGTTCAGATCGCTCCGGACAATGTAATCGGCACATATTTAAATAATGCCGTTAATGTCATTTACGGAGAACTGGACGGACTTAAAAACATCCTTGCAAATCTTTCGCCGACCCTTCCGACAGTAATAGATAATTTACTGATTAATCCGCTGAAGGCAACAATTAGTGAGTATATTCCAAGCAGTAACGTATTACTTACACTGATTGGTAAGATCGCGGGCACAGATCTCAGCTTGCTTAGTCAGGTTCTTTCGGAACTTACTCCGCATACAACTTCAAACGAAAAGTTACTGCTCGCCCTTTATACTGTTCTTGTTGATCTGCTTACGGATGAATCTGTGTTTGGTCAGCTTGTAGGCAATCAGTATCCATGGCTTACGGATCTTGTTACAAAATATGATTCGGCAAGCCTGCTCAATCTGATTAAAGATCTTGTAAATTCTATTCAGAGTCCTAAAGAACTCAAATGGATCTATGACAACTATAAGAAAGAATCCAACAACTTTGAATATCCTGTTGGCGTAACTGCCCAGGAAGCGGAAGACGCGGTTGACAGCTTGGATGATCTTGTTGCAAACCTCTTCCCGCTTCTTCAGGAATTCGGCGTTGTGGATCAGAATAATCTTGCGGATCTTCTGAACGGATTCATCTTTACAAACGCGAATATCACAGCGCTTGCAAAGGCGGTTTACGGCGGTATCGAATCCGCTTCACAAAATGACGCGGACGGAATCTTCGTATTCTCACCGTCTCAGTTTGCAGATTACCTGATGGACAGCAGTTACGGCACAACCTTCTCCTCCGCAGCATCCACACTTAGAAGATGCAGCACATGGAGCCAGGTGGGCACGGTAAACTGGGGCTTCACAGACGGCTCTGCCAGCGCGCAGACAGGATTTGTAAAAGCGCTCGCCGCACTTACAAGACCTGCTAACGACGTTCTTGCCGCGTTCCTTGCGGAAGGCAATGTAAACCTTGCTTCCGTAGCAGCACAGTTGCTTAAAGATTTTGATGTAAACACCACAGTTACAAACGGCGACTTTAATGTTCAGATCATTCTCAGCAACAGCACACTGACGATCAACTTTACAAATAATGCTAACCCGGGCAGCAAGACATCATCCGTTGTGGTTGATCTTGTTCCGGTTATCGAACAGCTCAGCATGCTCACGATCGCAGGCGGCAACGGCTATGAAAGCGCAGTTATTCCGCTTCTGAATGCGTTTAATGTTGAATGCAAGAGTTACGACCAGTATCTCAAAGACTACAGAAACGCTAAGGATAACCTGATTATCAATATCCTGAATCCGATCGTTGACTTCCTGAATGACGTAACAGCCGCTCCGTTTGACACGCTTACGGCAGCGCTTCCGAAACTTGCTGAATTCCTTGACAACAACGGACTCGGCAAAGTAGTAAACAACCTGCTTTCCCCGATCACGGCTCTGATTGATGTGCTGAATGAAAACGGCATCAATGTGGATTCCCTCATTGAGCAGATCACAGGCAAATCCCTGAAAGACCTGCTTGAAGGCCTGATCGGAATGGATCTCGGCAATGTTAAACTTGAACTGACCAATCTGGACGAAAGCCTGAACATTCAGGATATTCTGATTCCGCTTGTAAACGGCCTTCTGAAAGACAACGGCATCAACATCAAGCTTGACAACATTGACTGGGGTAAACTTGCAAGTCTCAGCAATCAGGGTCAGGTACTTGTTACCGTTCTTCGTTACATTGAAAATGTTCTGATCAAAAACGCAGCCGCGATCAATTCACTGCTCAGCGGCATAGACGCGATCAAGAGCAATAAGACGATTCTTAATATTCTGGATTCCATCTTCGGCCAGATCGCAACGGCTAAGAGAGACGATATCGTTCTTGCGGTCTTCTATCTCCTGCTTTGCGAGCCGACAAACGTATTCTTTGATTACTCAAGCTTTGAATACAAGAGTTACGATTTCTCCTATCCGACAACAGTGGATATAGACTTCTTAACCATCCTTGGCCCAATGCTTGACGGTTTGATCGGCGGCCTTATTGAAGGCGGACTTTCCGGCCTTGTAACACAGAATGTTTATAAAGACAGCATTATCAGTTCCATCGCAACCGGCCTTTACGGCGCAATAGAGGGCGTTAAGATCAACGATTCCATGAATCTTACCGAACTCCTTGCGATGACGGATATTGACTTCTCCACAGGCGCTGTTGCCGATCTCCTTGAAAACAAGGATTACGGCCAGACCTACTCCAGCGCGGCACGTACGATCAGAAACGCAGGTTCCTGGAGCCGCGTAAATGCAAACAGCCTGTCCTGGGGCGTAACAGACAGAGATTCGTTCGTACATGCGCTTTGCGCGGTACTTCGTCCTCTGTATGGTGTACTGGATGTACTCCTGAATGACGGTTCGCTCGGACTGTTCAATCTGATCTACCTTCCGGGTTCAGACGGTTATACTTCAACCATCGTTCCTCTTCTTGAGGCGTTTGGCTGCTACAACATTAAAACACAATATCAGTACAGGCAGGATATGTCTAAAGAATATGACTATATTCTGATTGACATTCTTAACCCGCTGCTTGATAAAGTGGAAGACCTTCTCAACGCGCCGATCCAGACGCTTGCTGATATGCTTCCGAACCTTGCGCTCTTCTTCGCAAATGACGGATTGCTTCAGATCATTGAGAACCTGCTTACACCGATCAACGCGCTGCTGGATGCGCTTCAGCCGATTGCGGATGTAAACGATATTCTGGCAACTGCCGGACTTGATATTGAAGGCGAACTCAGAAAGCTTGGCCTTGTTGGCAGCAACTACAACTTTGACATTTATGATCTTGCCGCTTCGCTCAGACCGCTTATCGGAAAAGACAATATTGTTTCCCTTCTGAATAAGGTGCTTGGTATGATCGAAGTAAACGGCGCACCGCTTGGAATCGAGCTTATGCCGATCGACTGGTATCAGCTTGCTTCACATGGTGAGGTTATCGTTGACGAGGCTTCACAGGCGTCCACGCACGGCAAGAGAATCTATGTTGACGCTGACCCGAACGAAGTTCTGATCGCAGTTCTTCGTTACCTGGTTGAAACAATCAACTATAAGGATAACTACAATATTATCAGCAACCTTATAGGCGGATTGATCGGCGGCGCAGATGATTCGATCTCAGATGTAATTGACACTGTACTCGGACTTCTTACCGGCGAAACAGATCAGGTAATCTCCGACCTGTGCGGACTTCTTCAAACCCTTGCTTAATTAAAAATTAAACAGGATGAATTTACGGGGCGCCCCCGAAAGGGCGCCCTTTTTTATTCTCACTCAGGATGGATACCGGTTGCTTTCCTGTGAGGTTTTGTTGTATAATTTAAAAAGGAATATCATATTTAATTCATTTGCCGCAGCAGCATCGCGCATCATGCGGCAGAAAGGATGTTGTTATGAAAAAAAGAATCCTTATCCCGGTGATAGCAGCCGGCTGCATTGCCGGCACGGCGGTAAAAGCCGCGCTGTTTAAAGAAAAACGCACACCGGGTCCTGAACTCCCATCGGAAAAGGCAGATGCGGACCGCGCGGCACTGCATCTGAGTGAGGCGATCCGCATTAAAACCATATCCCGTGATGACCCCCAACAGGTGGACTGGTCGCAATTTGAGAAATTCCATGATTTTCTTGAAAAAGCGTATCCGCTCATTACGAAAAATCTGACCCGCGAGAAGATCAGCCGCGCCAGTCTGCTGTATAAATGGCAGGGTAAAAATGACACACTGAAACCGATTGCCTTTTTATCCCACATGGATGTGGTTCCTGTATCAGACGGCACACTGGATGATTGGGAACATCCCCCGTTTGACGGCTTTAATGACGGTGAATTTATTTGGGGCCGCGGAGCACTGGATATGAAAAACCATCTGATTTGTGTGATGGAAAGCATTGAAACACTGCTGGAGGAAGGATTTGAGCCGGAGCGCAGCATTTATCTTTGCTTTGGGCACAATGAGGAGATTGTTGCTGCTGAAGAATCCGGCGCGGGCGCCATTATGGAAACGCTGAGAGCCCGCGGGGTGGAGTTGGACAGTATAATCGACGAAGGCGGCGCTATGCTGCCTGCAAACGTAAAAGGCATTCTTGAGGGCAATCTTGCGGGAATCGGCATTGCAGAAAAAGGATACGCTGATTTTAGGCTGACGCTGAAAGCCAAAGGCGGGCATTCGTCGCAACCGCCCAAACACACTGCGATCGGAGAGCTTTCCAAAGCCGTTCTCCGCCTCGAAAACCATCAGTTTAAGGCGAAACTGCCGGATTATGTGAACGATATGTTTATCAGCATCGGAAAACGCTGTTCCTATGCCGGACGACTTGTGATGTGCAACTATCCGATTTTGAAGCCCGCAGTAAAATACGCTATGACAAAGATCCCTCCGGCTGCGTCACTGATCAGAACCACCATCGGCGTTACCATGAGCAGCGGATCGCCCGCGGCGAATGTGCTGCCGCAAAGTGCAAGCGTAACAGTGAACTGTAGGATCATGCCGGGAGAAAGCATAGCTTCCACAAAAGAACATATCAGGAAAGCCATTAAAAACGATAAAATAGAAATCGAACTGATCAAAGGAAAAGAGCCGTCCTGCATCTCCCCTACGGATTCAAAATCTTTCCGGACTTTGAAAAAACTTTCCGTAGCGGCAAATCAAAACAACATTGTTACGCCGTATTTGGTTATGGGCGGAACGGATGCCTACCACTATGAGCCTATCTGCAAAAATATATACAGATTTGCGCCGTTCACGGTCAGCACATCCCTGCTGCTTACCACGCATTCCACAAACGAACGCTGTCCCATAGAACAGCTCGGTGCCGGCATCACATTTTTTAAACGATATATTCGCGAAATGGCAGGAAAGGAATAATTATGGATTTTAAAGAAAGTACCTTTATGTATATACTGGGCGGCGCAGTGGTTGCCTTTGTACTTGCGCAAAGCCTGTTCTTTTTGATCCGCGCATACCGCCAGGGCAAAAAGATAGGGCTTTCAACCGCCGCCATGAAAAACACCATTGTTTCCAGTTCGCTCTTTTCAATCGCGCCGTCCATTTCTATTCTTGCAACCGTTCTTACACTTTCCGGCGCGCTCGGGCTTGTTTTGCCTTGGATTCGGCTTACGGTGATCGGCGCTATATCTTACGAAGTGCCGGCTGCCGAAAGCGCAATCGACGTGATGGGACATACCGGCGGACTCTCCTACGAAATTACCGATCCCGTTGAATTTTCGGCTGTAGCGTGGGTCATGACACTCGGATCCGTTATGCCGCTGATTCTTGTGCCGTTTCTTTTAAAGTTCATTCAAAAGAAAATCGGCGGCGCAGTCAGCAAAAACGGTGCGTGGGCAAACGCTATGAGCGCCGCCGCTTTTATAGGCTTGATCAGCGCATTTATCGGACGGGCTGTTCTCGGATCCGGTGAACCGGATCAAATCGGAGACGGAGCCGGTATCATGAGTGTTGCCGCGTTAGTGATTTCCATGGCAGCCATGTTCCTGTTTATGCAAATACAAAAAAAGAAACAGATAAGCTGGCTGGAACCGCTTGCCATGCCGCTGAGTATGTTTATTGCGCTCGGCGCAGTCATTGCCCTGCATTTTCTATTACCGGGCGAGATTGCCATTCTGGAATGGAGGGGCTGATATGGATAAATACAATGCCAAAACGCATTTATACGGCAGGTTCTGGGTAATTACCGCACTTGTTTTTTTCATTATGATACCCGTTGCCATATCGGCAAAATACAATGCCTTTCCCGGCGCGGATATTGTATTTAAAGGGCTCGCCCCGATTGCTCTGCTGTTTTACCCCACTGCCGTTATTGAGGTTTTTACTTACACGCCCCTGCTCGGCTCCGGAGCAACCTATCTTGCTTTTGTAACCGGCAATATCAACAACCTGAAACTGCCGTGCGCGCTCTCCGCAATGGACAGTGCCAAGGTAAGCGCCAATTCGGATGAAGGAGAGATTCTTTCTACAATTGCCGTTGCCTCCTCTTCCATTGTTACAACGCTGATCATTGCCGTAGGCGTTATTGCTTTTGCGCCGTTTCTGCCATATCTCACTGCGGATGATTCCGTGCTTGCCCCGGCGTTTCAACAGGTTGTGCCGGCATTATTCGGCGCGCTGGGCATGTCTTATATTGCAAAACACTTCAAAATCAGCATTGTGCCGATTGCCGTGATCTGCCTGATGTTACTGGTAAAAGGTGATCTTGCCGTTGGTGTGCTGATTCCCGTGGGCGTAATCGTATCCCTGCTTTCCACGCATATCATGTTTAAAAAAGGCTGGATAAAATAACCCTTTTCCATAGCATTGGATCTGAAGCGTGCGCGAAGCGCAAACTCCTGTAAACACAGTTTAAGCAAATGTTTAGACTGTGTTTTATATTGCCCTTTAGCAAAAGCAAACGCCGTTCTTTTCCATTAAACAGCTTGCCGTACTTTTTTCTTTTACTGCAATTTATGCTTGTATATTTATATATAATTTAGTATAATGAATCTGTATGTAACTTGTGTACGGTGGTGAAAAAATGCTCGGAAAATATGTCCGGATCCGTATAGATCATCCTATCGGTTCGGTAAACGAAAAAACGGGCTATACTTATCCGCTGAATTACGGAGCAGTTTATGGTTCCGACAATCTGAATTCCTTTGTTATGGGGATAGACCATCCCGTTCGTAATTTTGACGGACGAGTTATAGCAACGCTCAATCCCAAGGCGGGAGGGCGGCAGATACTGATAACCGCGCCTAAAAGCACGCGTTTCATTATCAACGATATAAGTAAATATATAAACGTAAAAAAAGACTTTCCGAAATATAAACTGGAATGCCTGTATGAAAGCAGCTGCGGCGCTGTGGTTTACAGGGATATCAAAGGGGAAGTGCGTTATCTTCTGATCAAAAACAAACGCTCTGCACACTGGGGATTCCCGAAGGGGCATATTGAGCCCGGGGAAACAAAACAGCAAACTGCAGTTCGGGAGGTTCTGGAGGAGACGGGGATCCATGTGAAACTGATTAACGGCTTTGAAAGCGTTTCCAAATACAAGATCCAAAACAAGATCGAAAAAGTGGTTTCCATATTTGTTGGCACAACAAACGACACCTCCACCTGCATTCAGCCGGAGGAGATTGAAGATTACATATGGCTTACGTATGACAGGGCTTTGAGCATTCTTAAGTTTGAAAACGACAAAGCAATCATCACAGAGGCAAATCATTTCCTGAACGAAAACAACTATATATAAAGTGATCGGAATGAACAAAGAACAGGAATACCTTATCAAACTATCTGCAGCGTATCTGCACGGCGAAAAAATACGCCTGAAAGAAGAGATCAACTATCCCGAACTGATCAAAGAATCGCTCAGGCAGGATCTTTTCGGCGTTGCCTTTTGCGCGATAGCGGATTCCGCAAACAAAAACGAGGTTATAGATAAAGCGGCGCTTGCTCGGTATCAGGCGCTTTTTACGGAAAGCCTTTACAATTCCAATTTGCTGATGAAAGTTTACGGAGACCTGAAAGCCGCCCTCACAGGCGCTCAGATCCGTTTTGTGCCCGTTAAGGGCGTTGTGCTCAGGAATTACTATCCTGTTGCGGAAACGCGCTCTATGGGCGACGCAGACGTTTTAATTGACGCAGGCAACCGAAACGCCGCCAAAGCCGCGCTGATCCAAGCCGGTTTTACATGCGAAAGTGATAACGGGCCGGAATGGGCTTACAGAAAAAACGGAATCCGAATGGAAGTGCACACCTCCATATTGAACGCCAGCACGGGAAAAAACAACGCAAAACAGTATTTTGCAGACGCGATAGACCATGCAAACTTCAGCGGATTTGAAGGCCGCTTTGACGATACCTACCATTTTGAATTTCTTTTAACGCATCTTGCGCAGCATTTTTGCTATTACGGCGCCGGGATACGCATGATTCTTGACCTTGCCGTTATGCTGAAAGCCTGCGATATAGATTTGGAAAGGGTCTTAAAGGATCTTGATTCCGCCGGGCTCGGAAAATTTGCCAAAACGATGCTGAGCGTTTGCTGGAAATGGTATGGCTGCGGCTGTGATCTTGGCGAAGAAACGGCAAAAGCAGAGGATTTTCTTGCCTCGCACGGCACATTTGGGTTCACCAACCGAAATATATCCGCCGTTGTGGAACGCAAAGATCTGGAGGTTGGCAAAACGGGCGGCACGTTTTTAAAACGCCTGCGGCTCCTGTTTCCCTCTTATCAAAGGATGAAAGAGATCCCCTATATTAAATTTATTGAAAACAGGCCTTATCTGACGCCTTTTGCTTGGGTATACAGATTTTTTTATAATTTAAAACATAAAAAAGCATTTATGATGGGCGCCGTAAAAGGCCTTGCGGATAAAGATTCCGAAAAAGAGGCGCAGAAAGAACTTGAATTTTTCAGGGAAATCGGCCTCAGTTAACAGAAAGCACAAAGAAAGATTACATGAAATCACACGGAGGTACCTATGGGATTTTTGATTGCAATACTCGTAATTCTGATTCTGCTTGTAATCGCGTTTGTAATTTGGTTCATAACGTATAAAAACAGCGGCAAATGCCCGCTTTGCGCGCTGGAAAAAATCATCAAACCCACAAAGGTTACGATGGACGTTGCAAATGAGGAATTGTATGCAAACGGCACGGCGCTCACCCCGCCTATGGGCTGGAGCAGCTGGAACACATTCCGCCAGAATATCAGCGAGGATCTTTTGCTTGGCACCGCGCAGGCGGTTAAAGACAGCGGCCTGCTGGACGCGGGATATCAGTATATCAATCTGGACGACTGCTGGCACAGTTCCATGCGGGATAAAGACGGAAAATTGCAGGGCGATCTGGAAAAATTCCCGAACGGCATTCAGCACCTGATCTCTCAGATAAACAGAATGGGCATGAAAGTTGGGCTGTATTCCTCCAACGGCACACTCACCTGTGAGGATCTGCCCGCAAGCCTCGGCAGAGAAGAGCTGGACGCGCAAACGATCTCTGACTGGGGATGTGAATTTTTTAAATACGATTTCTGCCACCATAAGATCATCAGCGGCGAAGCGCCCGTAATTGAGGCGCTGGAAATCAGCGAACCGAGCAAAAGCGCCGGGCTTACCCTCTATCCCGAAGACGCGGAACTTTCCGGCAGGGCAAGAGTTTTGAACATAAAGAAACTGCCAAGCGGCAAAGGCATTGGCATGCTCAACCACGCCGCAGGCAAAGCAACGTTCCGCCCAACAGTCAACAAAGCCGGCACCTATGTGCTCACGCTGCTTATCTATAAGCAGCTGACGGTAAGGGAGCAGTATCTTCAGGTCATTGTTAACGGCAAAATAAACGAAGTATTCACACCGACCGCCAAGGGCTTTACCCCTACCGGCAGAGTGCAGACGATGATAGACCTGAAAGAGGGCGCCAATGAAATCATCCTGACCAACCCGGTCGTTACCGCTGCGGACAGTTCTTTTATACAGTACAGGCGTATGGGAAACGCACTGAAAGCCGCGGCGCACAAAACAGCGGTTGAAAAAGGCACAAGGGAAAAACCGATTCTCTTTTCCATATGCGAATGGGGCATGGCATTCCCGTGGCACTGGGGTTCCCGCGCCGGCAACATGTGGCGCACCACCCCGGATATCAACGCAAGCTGGAAAAGCATTCACCTGATCTATAACCATAATATCAAGCTTTACAAATATGCCTGCCCGGGCGCATGGAATGATCCCGATATGCTGGAAGTGGGCAACGGCAAACTGACGGATAACGAAAACAAAACGCATTTCAGCCTTTGGTGCATGATGGCGGCGCCGCTGATACTCGGCAACGATGTGCGTCTGCTTGTGGGATCAGACGGCGCGCCCATTGAGAACCACCCTGTTCTCAAAACCGTTACAAACAGAAACCTGATCGCAATTGATCAGGACGAACTGGGCAAGCCGGCAAAAAGGCTGAAAAAAATACACGGCATAGATATTATCGGGCGCCCCCTTGCAAACGGTGATATTGCGGTCTGCCTGTATAACCCCGGCAGCAGAGTAAAAGGCATATCGCTTGATCTGAGTGAAATACTGACGGATGAATACCTTGAATTTCCGCAGGCGCAGACCTATCAGCTGCATGAGCTCTGGAGCGATGAACGTTTCAACGCAAGAACGGTATCCGCTTCCCTGCAAAAGCATGAATGCCGTGTTTACAGAATCAGCAGGCAGTAAATTATGGAACTGATCAGACTGTATAAAAGCGATTTTGGCGCGCTTTACAAAATTATGGAAGAGAGTTTTCCGAAAGATGAAATCCGCGCTTACAGCGACCAGGCTGCTTTATTTGATAGGAGCGAATTTTTTGCTTACGGAGTCAAAGACGAAAGCGGGAAACTTAAGGCTTTTATCACATTTTGGCATCTGAACGGCTTTACGTTCGGCGAGCATTTTGCAGTGGACCCAAACGAACGCGGCGCAGGTCTCGGCGCAAAGATCCTTGCAGAAGTTTTAAAAACAGACGGCAGAAGATTCTGCCTGGAAGTGGAACTGCCGGAAACTGAAACGGCAAAACGCAGGATTGGCTTTTATGAGCGGATGGGCTTTACGCTGAATGATTTTGAATACTGCCAGCCGCCGCTGGGTAAAGACCGAAAAGCAGTTGCGCTAAAGATCATGTCCACCGGCGGAAAACTGACCCAAGCCGAATTTGAAAAAGTTAAGGCAGAAATCTATAAAAATGTATACGGCGTTTTATAAACGGTGAAACCATAAGCCGCGGCGGAGAAAAATCCCGCCGCGGCTTTTCGGTTTTTCTTTTTTATTCTTATATAAAAAACAGGCACGGTAAACCGTGCCTCAGCGTGTAGAAAAAGGTATAAATATAGAAAAAAAGCAGTCCTACACGCTGATTAGGCTGCGAGAAATCGAGCAGGATCTTGCATTTGGCGGTTTGTAGGCGTACATAGGTACGTTAAAACCGACAAAGGCAAGAAACGCGAATGCCGCACAACTGTGCGGCATTCTTTCTTTTTATCGATTATATAAGCATATTTGACTATAAAAATTCTTTTATTCAGCGAGGAATATTGTAATATAAATAAAATTATCACCGCGCGTTCCTGCCGACTTTATCGACAGCCTGACAGGCACGGTAAACCGGCCTGCATGTTTTTATGTATAAACAAATCAGTTATTGATCAGCTTATCCTCATCATTATTCCAGCTGTAGAGTTTGCGAATCTCCTTGCCAACAGCCTCTGAAGGATGCTCGGAAGCAAGTTTTCTCATAGCCTTGAAGTGAACCTGACGACCTGCCGGGCTCATCTCAAGCAGGAATTCTTTTGCGAAACTGCCGTCCTGAATATCGGAAAGGATCTGCTTCATAGCCTTCTTTGTATCCTCTGTAACGATCTTCGGGCCGGTGATGTAATCGCCATACTCAGCCGTGTTGGAGATAGAATATCTCATGCCTGCAAAGCCGGACTGATAAATCAGGTCTACAATCAGTTTCATCTCATGGACACACTCAAAGTAAGCGTTTCTGGGATCATAGCCAGCCTCGCAAAGGGTTTCAAAACCAGCCTGCATCAGTGCGCAAATACCGCCGCAAAGAACTGCCTGCTCACCAAAGAGGTCTGTTTCCGTTTCGGTTCTGAAAGTGGTTTCCAGAACGCCTGCGCGCGCGCCGCCAATGCCTGCTGCATAAGCAAGCGCCTTATCCAAAGCATGACCGGTGTAATCCTGCTGAACGGCAACAAGACACGGCGTGCCTTTGCCTTCCTGGAACTCGCTGCGAACCGTGTGGCCGGGAGCCTTGGGCGCGATCATGGTAACATCCACATTTTTCGGCGGAACGATGCAGCCGAAATGAATGTTGAAGCCATGAGCAAACATAAGCATATTGCCCTCTTCAAGGTTCGGCTCAATATCCTTTTTATAAACATCAGCCTGCAGTTCATCATTGATCAGGAACATGATGATATCCGCCTGCTTAACCGCCTCTGCGGTTGTATAAACTTTAAGGCCCTGCGCCTCTGCTTTTTTCCATGATTTGCTGCCTTCATAAAGGCCAACTATAACATCACAGCCTGAATCTTTAAGGTTGAGCGCATGCGCATGACCCTGTGAGCCATAGCCGATAATTGCAATTTTTTTACCTGAAAGATAATCAAGATTGCAATCTGACTCGTAAAACATTCTTGCCTGAGACATAGTTTTTTCCTCCTAAAATTTAATAACATTTATTCGGCAGATGCATTTTTTATATCTGCCATTGATTTAAATTATAGTCCCTCAAAAATCGTTCGTCAAGGCTTTTTTGCCGATAATTACTTGTAATATTAACAAAAAAGTAGTAATATAACAATAAATAATTATTCACTTTTTACCCTATTTTAACTGTTGCGGTAAATCTGTTAAAAAAGAGGATGAAAACCTATGAACAAAGCACAGAAATTAAGATTTTACATAGAGGCGCTCTGCGTATACGATTTAAAAAAAGACGAAGTTGTTTCCGGGCTGCTGCGGCTTTTGCAGAGCGTGGGAAGCGAAGACGTTTTGGAAAGGCAGAGCGAGTTTTTCAGAATGGTAACAAGCCACAATTCCTTCAAGGAATATCTCTCCCGGCTGATCCTTACAGACGACAACGCCTTTACAAAAGCGGCGGCAGCCGACAGGGCAGACAGATTACCTGCCGCGGTTCTGAACGGCGTAAAGAGCGATCTGAAAAAACTGGAGGCGATTGCAAACGTTGCCCCGCGAGACATTTATGAATCCGTGGAAAACACAGATCTTCGCCAGGTGCTGAAAACGCTGCCCGGCTGGCAGACGGGCGAACCTGCCGCGCCGCTCAAAACAAACTGGGAAGAGCAGATCGGCGATCTGATTGAATACCATAAAAAGAACGGCTACGGCATGTTTTCCAAATACAACGCGTTTACATGGCGCGAGCACAGCCTTTGGCCGCTTTCCGGCACGGACCCGATCCGACTTTCAGACCTTAAGAATTACGAAGAGCAAAGGCAGAAAGTAATAGATAATACAGAGAGCTTTGTAAAGGGTTATCCCTCAAACAACGTGCTGCTTTACGGCGACCGCGGCACGGGAAAAAGTTCCACCGTGCATGCCGTATTAAACGCCTATGCCCCGGAGGGTCTGCGGATGATCGAGATCTCCAAAAGCGATATTCCGGATCTTACCATGATACGGGAAATGCTGGCGGGCAGCCCCATGAAATTCATTATCTTTATTGATGATCTTTGCTTTGATTCCCACGATGATTCCTTTGGTGAACTGAAAGCGGCGCTGGAGGGCAGCCTTTCCGGCAGAAAGCACAACACAATAATCTATGCCACTTCCAACCGGCGCCATTTGATTAAAGAGAGCTTTTCAGACCGCGAGAATGATATAAACAGAAACGACATCATGCAGGAGCAATTAAGCCTTTCGGATCGGTTTGGGCTTTCGATCACCTTTGTGAACCCAGACAAAAAAGAATACCTTGATATCGTTGAAAAGATAGCGGACGACAGAAACCTTGCCGTAGATAAGGAACGCCTGTTCAGCGCGGCAGAAAGGTGGGCAACGCGCAGGGGCGGAAGATCGCCAAGATGCGCAAGGCAGTTTATAGACTTTGTGGAAAGCGCGGAAAAACGCGGCAAAGCATGGTAAAATAAGTATAACATTTCATTAAAAAACATTTAACAAATTTCACCATTTGTTAATGGCAAAATAAAATTATGAACAAAAACGGATGCTATGATTTTTCCAAAAGGAAGGAGAATACCTCATATGAGCAATAAGATTCTTGTTGTGGACGACGACCTCAACATCTGCGAGCTTTTAAAACTGTATCTGGAAAACGAGGGCTACACGGCTTACGTTGCGAATGACGGCCAGGCCGCCGTAGATATGTTCAACGAAAAATCGCCGGATCTTGTTTTGCTGGACATCATGCTGCCCAAGATGGACGGCTGGCAGGTGTGCAGAGAGATACGCAAGACCTCTTCCGTGCCGATCATCATGCTTACGGCAAAGGGGGAGACGTTTGACAAGGTGCTTGGCCTTGAGCTTGGCGCGGACGACTATGTGACCAAGCCGTTTGATTCCAAAGAAGTTATGGCAAGGATCAAAGCGGTGCTCCGCCGCGCAAAGGGCGAGAGCGAAAATTCCGCCAGTGAAAAAAAGATCGTGAAATATGACAAACTGGAGATCAACATTGAAAACTATGAACTGAAAGTGGACGGCAAGGTGATAGACACCCCACCGAAAGAACTGGAACTGATCTATCATTTTGCCTCTAACCCCAACCGGGTATATACCAGGGACCAGCTTTTAGATGAAGTTTGGGGATTTGACTATTACGGCGATTCCCGAACGGTGGATGTGCACGTAAAACGACTGCGTGAAAAGCTGGAGGGCGTTTCGGATAAATGGTCGCTCAAAACCGTTTGGGGCGTGGGCTATAAATTTGAAACAAAGGAATAAAACATGGCAGCGCATGCAAAGGCAAAAGAAAAGGTTGATTTAGGCAAAAAAATTGAAAACAGAATACTGAAACTGGCGTCTTTTCTGCATATAAAGCCAAGCATATTTACAAAGTATTTTTTAACGTTTGCGGCAATCTTTCTCACCGTAATGGTGGCGCTTGGCGTTGCGCTGATCCTGCTTGTAAACAACTACACCGTAAATGAGCGCACAAGCATGCTGAAAGAAAACGTGTATTCCATTGCAAACACAATAGAGGGCACGCTTTCCACCAGCGAAATGAACGAGAGATATACACTTGGAAAAGAACTGCTGTGTGAGACGCTGGCAACGGTATCCCAATCTATTGACGCCGATGTTTTCGTGTGCGACACAGAGGGAAACATCATTCTTTGCAGAGATAAGGCAGGCTCCCTGCCCACGCTGGGCTATTTCCCAAGCTGCTCCGTTCATGATCAGATCACCATAAACAGCAACATTCTTGCCGCTGTTTACCAGGAAGGCCAGATCATAGAAAAGGCAAATATCGGCGGCACAAAATGCTATGTAGTCGGCAGGCCGGTCTATGACGGCGGCAATATCATAGGCACGGTTTTCGCGCTTTCCAACACGGGCATGCAGAATCTTTCGCTGATTGTGCTGAGGCTGTTTTTGATATCCGCATTTTTCTGCCTTATTTTTGCCTTTATTTGTATATACTACTTAACAAAGAAAATGCTGTCTCCGCTTCAGCAAATGAGCAAAGCGGCAAAGCAGTTTGCAGCCGGCGATTTCTCATACCGTGTTAAAATAGACGGCTCCGATGAGCTTGCAGAACTCGGGCGCGCATTTAACGATATGGCGGAGGCGCTTGCCGTGCTGGAAGGTTCGCGGCGAAGTTTCGTTTCAAACGTTTCGCACGAACTGAAAACGCCGATGACCTCCATTGCCGGGTTTATTGACGGAATTTTGGACGGCACGATTCCCAAGGAAAAAGAGGACTACTATCTTGGAATCGTAAGCGGCGAAGTGAAGCGGCTTTCCCGCCTGGTTGTTTCCATGCTGAATATGAGCAAGATTGAGAGCGGCGATCTGGAGATGAAACCATCCCGGTATGATATCTCCGATCAGATCATACACATTCTTTTGACTTTTGAGCAAAAAATAGAAAATAAAAACATAGATATCAGAGGGCTGGACGAATTTAAGCCCACCTTTGTTGTGGCAGACCCGGATATGATCTACCAGGCGATCTACAATTTGGTGGACAATGCCGTAAAATTCACAAACGAAGGCGGCTACATTGCGGTAAGGCTTAAGGAAACGGCAACCCAGATAGAATTAAGCATTAAAAACAGCGGCACGGGGATCAAAGCGGAGGATCTTTCCAGAGTGTTTGAAAGATTCTATAAGGCAGACAAGAGCCGCAGCCTGGATGCAAAAGGCGCGGGGCTTGGTTTATACCTTGTGAAACTTATGATCGAAATGCACGGCGGCAGAGTCAGCGCCAAGAGCGAAAGCGAGGACACTGCGGAATTCTCGTTTACTCTGCCAAAGCAATTCAGCCCTGTTTATTTAAAGGAGACGAGATAAATGAGCAACGAGTATGAAAACGGTTTCACGCCGGAAGAAAACAAAAATGCGGAAAACCAAAACCCGAATTACGGCGTGAACAGCGGCACCAATGCAGGCGGCACTGCCCCGAATTACGGCACAGGCACCGCCCCGAACGACAACGGCACAACCTATCACTATGCCTACAGCAGCGCGGGGCAGAACAACACAAATTATTACAAGGCGCCAGAACAGCCGCCGACGCAGCCGGAGAAAAAGCATAAAAAGCCGAAAAAGCAAAAAGCGGTGGAATATGACGCAAACGGCAACCCAATTAAGCCCAAAAAGAACAAAACCGCCATCGCCATCATTGTGATCATTGCGGTATGCGTGATCGCGGCGGTTGTAGGGATTATCGTATCTGTTGCGGGCAACGGTTCCGGAACGGACAGCGGCGCACAGGAAGACACAACATCTTCTTCCGGCGTACAGCTGCAGGACAGCAACGGCAATGTTGCCTCCACGGATAACGACGGCAATTATACCGTTGCCGGCATTGCGCAAAACTGCATTGATTCCTGCGTTGGCATCACCGTTTATACGCAGTCCAGCCCCTACAGTTACTTTTACGGTTACGGCAGCGGAAATTCTGATTCCTCCGGTGAGCAGACTGTTTCCGGCGAAGGATCCGGCATCATTATGCTGGAGGACGGCAACTACACGTATATCCTGACATGTGCGCATGTGATCAGCGACGGGTCCAGCTTTACCGTTACGCTCAACAACGGCGATGAATATGACGCCACCATGGTTGGCTATGACAACCAAACGGATATCGGCGTTTTAAGAATTACCGCAACCGGGCTGAAAGTGGCGCAGTTTGCGGATTCCGATTCCGCGGTTGTGGGCGAACAGGTTGTTGCAATCGGCTGCCCCGGCGGTCTTGAATTTATGAACAGCGTTACCAGCGGTTATATCTCCGCAGTGGCAAGACCGGTTTCCTCCAGCATCGGATACGATCAGGAATGTATCCAGACCGATGCTGCAATCAACCCCGGCAACAGCGGCGGCGCTTTGTTTAATATGCAGGGCCAGATCATTGGCGTAAACTCCTCAAAGATCGCTTCCACGGAATATGAGGGCATGGGATTCGCAGTTCCAAGCAATACGGCAATCGCAACGGCAAACAGCCTGATCAAAGTGGGCTATGTTGCCGGCAGAGCGCAGATCGGCATCACATACACCAGCATTGATAACTACTCCAACGCATCCGCTATTCTGAGCGCGCTGGAAGAACTTGGTTACGCTGACGCAAACGGCACTATGGTAATCAATGAAGTCAATGCCGATTCAGACCTTGCAAACAAAGACGTGCACGAATATGATATGATCGTTGCCGTGAACGGCACAACACTTACCAGCAGTGATATCATGACCTCTACCCTTGCGGATTCAAACCCCGGCGATACGATTAAACTGACGATTGCAAGAATTGAAAATAACAGGATCACCACGTTTGATGTTGATTGTGTTCTTTCCGAATCGAAGGGCAACAACTAAAAACAAGCCTAATTTGAAATACGCCTGAAATGATTTCAGGCGTATTTTTTTGCCTGTAAACAGATTGCGCACCGAAAAACAGACCGGGTGAAAAAATTTTTAAATTTATACTATAAAACACTTGCTTTATACAAGAAAAATATTGTATGCTGTAATCAGAACGGCGATATTTGAAATGGCTTGTTTCAAAATCGGTCTGTTTTTTAAAGCATTGCTTAGAGGAGTGGGAAAATGTCTAAAAAATCGATCATCATTATCACAGTCCTGATTGTTATCATTGCTATAGTGGGGGTTGTCTCAGGGTATTTTATTCTGACGAATGACGGCCCGTTCACCGGCATTGTAACCTCCGCAGAAACCGGCGAACCCATGGAGAACGTGAGTGTTACAGACGGCAGAAATGTTGCAAAGACGGACAGCAACGGAAGATTTAAACTGAACGGCTGGCGCAAGGCAAAATTCATTACGGTGACGGCACCGGCAGGTTACTGGACCGAGGATTACTATATCCCCGTGGACGGAAATTCGATCTCCTACGACTTTACGCTGGAAAAATCAGATATCGCGGCTGGCAGTGCGCATTCGTTTTTACAGATTTCAGACACGGAGATCGGGGAAAACGGCGTGGGCGAATGGATAGACCACGTTAAGAAACTTGCCGCGGAGCAAAAGCCCGCTTTTCTGATTCACACAGGCGATATCTGCTATGAGGCGGGGCTGAAACGCCACCTTTCCGATATGAATACAGAAAACATGGGCCTGCCTGTGCGCTATATCATGGGCAACCATGATTATGTTGACGGCGATTACGGCGAGCAGTTATTTGAAAGTATCTACGGCCCGGAGTGGTATTCCTTTGAAGTGGGCAATGTGCACTACATTGTTACGCCTTTCCAAAGCGGCGGAGACTATAAATCCGGTTACAGCAAAAATGACCGCTGGCGCTGGCTGGAAAACGACCTTGAAAACACGGATCCGGATATGAAGATTATCATGTTTAACCATGATAAACCCGTATCTGACAACTATGTGATTGAATTTGACCGCAAGGAACTTGATCTTACCAAGCACAATCTGATTGCTTGGGTATTCGGCCACTATCACTACAATTATGTGGAATACAACAGTTTGCAGACACAGGACACCGGCGACGACGTTCTGAACATCTGCACCGGCAGACCGGACTGCGGCGGCATCGATGAATCGCCGAGTTCCAGCCGTATCATCAGCATAGATGAAAACGGAGCCGTTAGCACGCAGCTTTATTATTACGATGACGCCCGTTTTACGCAGCCTGACACGCAAAATGTTGCCGCGCTTGCATCCCTGCCCGGCAATATCCTGTTTTGCGACCCGATCTATGACAACGGCCGCATTTATGTGGGCACTTCAGACGACGACTGGCCGCGCGAATGCGGGGTCTACTGCGTAGACGCCCAAACCGGCGCAATTCTTTGGGAAAAAGAAACAGAAAATTCCATTAAAAACAACATTTTGCTTGTAAACGGCCGGATCATTGCGCAGGACTGCGACGGCAATCTTTATTGCATAAATGCCGAGGACGGCTCGGAGATCTGGAATATAGCCTCTACCTGGGATATGCCGCTGAACACAAGCACGGGCATCTGCACGGACGGCAAAACCGTTTTTGCAGGCGGCGCGCGGGATATTCAGGCGTTTGATCTGGAAACCGCAGAGGCGGTTTGGAGAACAGACCGCGGCAAAGGCGAATCCTCCGCTGCCGAATTTGTGATTTGCGGTGATAAACTGATCGTAAGCTCCCACTGGGACGCGCTTGCGGCGCTGGATAAAAACACCGGCAAAAAACTTTGGGAGATCAAAGACGAGGATATCCGGTTCCGAAGTTCCACCCCCGCCGTGATCGACGAAAATACCCTGCTTGTTGCAGACAGTGACGCCATTATGATGGTGGACGCCGAGAGCGGAAAGATTACAAACAAAACGGATAACACCGGCTATAATTTTGCAACGGCGTCACAGCCGCTCATTCAAGGAAACATCGCCTATATCACCACGGCGGACAAAGGCGTGGTGGCGTATGACCTTTCAACAAAGCAGATCCTATGGAACACGCCAACCGGCAAAAGCATGGTCTATACTGCCTGCTACACAAGCGGTGACTCGCAGACTGTAGACGGCAGGATTCTGGAAAGCAACGGTGCGCTTCTGTTTGGCGCGTCGGACGGCAATGCATATAAACTGGATCCGCAAAGCGGAACCGTGCTCAATACGATCACCGTTGGCGTACCTATACTCGGCACGCTTGCATCTGACGGCACGGCGCTGTATGCCGCTGGATTCACAGGCGGCATTTACCGCGTAAGCAATCTTTAATAAACAAAAAAGCCGCCGGAACGCAATTCAAAGCATTCCGGCGGTATTTTTTATGTCTATAAATTACAGTTCTGCAATCAGTTCCACTTCGCAAAGCACATTTTTCGGCAACGCCTTTACGGCAACGCAGCTTCTTGCGGGTTTGTTTGTAAAATAGTTGCCGTACACTTCATTGAACGCGGCAAAATCATTTATATCCGCAAGAAAGCAGACTGTTTTGATCGCCTTATCAAGGCTTGTGCCTGCTGCGGCGCACACGGCTTTCAGGTTTTCGCAGACCTGTTTTGTCTGCTCCTCTATCGTTTTTGCCTCCACATTTCCCGTTTTGGGATCAATGGCGATCTGACCGCTTGTGAAAAGCAGCCCGTTTGCCTTTACCGCCTGGCTGTAAGGGCCGATTGCATCCGGCGCATTTTTTGTTGCTACAAATTCCATAGTAAACACCCTTTCGTAATTTTCATTCTTAATCAGTCGCAGACTTCAAAACCAGCATCTTTAAGCGCAGCCTTGATTGCCACAACATGTGCGTAATCTCTGGTCTCCACACCGATTCTGAGATAGCAGTCCGTAATGTTCATATCCAGATCCGTGCTGTCATAATTTACACTGGTAACATTGGCGCCGGTCTGGGAAATGATCTTGGAAACATCTGCAAGCTGGCCCGGCTTATCCGAAAGCGCAATCGTGATATTTGCCGTTCTGCCGCTCATTTTAAGGCCTCTTTCAATCACCCTTGAAAGAATGGTAACATCAATATTACCGCCGGAAACAAGGCAGCAGACATTTTTGCCTTCGATATCCGGAATCTTGCCGGCAAGCACAGCCGCAACCGGCACAGCGCCCGCGCCCTCAGAAATCAGCTTCTGCTGCTCCAGCAAGGTAAGAATCGCCAAAGCGATCTCATCATCCGAAACCGTATAAATCCCATCCACATACTGGCTGACCATATCATAGGTGATATCGCCGGGAGTCTTAACGGCAATGCCGTCTGCAATCGTCTGCACTTTGGGCAGGGTCTCTATTTTGCCGTCTGAAACCGATTTCTGCATGCTCGGCGCGCCCTGCGCCTGCACGCCGTATACCTTGCACTTGGGATTGATCTGCTTTATGGTATATGCCACGCCGGAGATCAACCCGCCGCCGCCGATCGGAACGATCACGGCGTCTGCATTCGGCAGCTGCTCCATAATTTCAAGACCGATCGTGCCCTGACCGGCAATCACATCCTCATCATCAAACGGATGAATAAACGTATAGCCCTTTTCATCCCTTAATTCGATGGCTTTATTATAAGCGTCGTCATAAACGCCCTTTACCATGCAGACTTGAGCGCCAAAGCGCTTGGTTGCCTCTACCTTAGAGATCGGCGCGCCGTCCGGCAGGCAGATTATGCTTTTGATTCCGCTTCTTGTTGCGGCAAGCGCCACGCCCTGCGCGTGGTTGCCCGCGGAACAAGCGATCACGCCGTGCTTTTTTTCCTCATCCGAAAGCTGGCTTATCTTAAAATAGGAGCCTCTGATTTTGAAAGAACCCGTAACCTGCAGATTTTCCGTTTTAAGATATATCTGGGCATTTTTGCTGATATTGGGCGCATAAATCATATCCGTTTCCCGGATGATCTCTTTCAGCACCCGTGCCGCAGTATAAACTCTGTCTAAAGTTAGCATAACACGATCTCCGTTCTGTTTGTTTTGATGATATTGTAATACGATCCAGTAAATTTGTCAAATGCACAATTTTTTATTGCAATTTTTGTGTATTATGCACATAGCGTTTTTTATCTTTGAAATAAGCAGCGCGCGCTGCTTGATTTATATTGACTTTAAAACGATTTTGATTTAAAATTACATTGTTAAATTCTCTTTGAGGGGGATAAAGATTGAAAAAATATGTTAAGATCTTAAGCGTTATTTTATCCGTGGTGCTCATTGGCGCCTCTTTTGCGGGCTGCGCTTCCGAAAGCGAGGAAGCCGGAGCGATCACCGATTCCACCATGCTGATCGCCTATACAGAAGAAGCGGAGCCGTTTCTTTATACGGATGAAAACGGCAATCTGACCGGCTTTGACGCGGAACTTGTTGCGGCTACTTTTGATTCTTTTAAGGGTGATTTTACGGATTACCAGTTTGTAAAAGTAGACGAAGGCTACCGCCTTGGCGAGGACACCGCTTATACGGATGACGAAGGCAACGAATACCACGCGATCATCTACTGCGCCTCTCACAAAGACAAAGGCACTATGAATGAGGATTATAACTGGAGCAGCGATATCATTCAAAACGATGTGGTTACCGTTGTGCCGGCATCCAGCACCATAAAGAATTATAACGACCTTGCAGGCGCCAGAGCAGGCATTGTTTCCGAGGCTGCTGCAAACGCGCTTTCGGAAAATACTTCTGTTTTGAATTCACTGGCTTCCGCGCATCAGTACGCGTCTGCCGACGAGGCGTTTGCCGCGCTGAACGCCGGCAGTATAGACGCCGTTGTCATAGACGATTTCAGCCTTTATAAATTTGACGGCTATGCAAATTACACCGTTTTAAACGGCGCGCTGGACACCATTGAATACGGCTTTGCATTTGCAAAATCAAACGACTATTCCTCCGGCTTTAATGAGGCTGTGCTGGAGATCAGTTCTACGGATTACAGCGATGAGGACACCCTGACCCCGCTTGTTGAAAAATATTTCGGCAGCGCGGATGTGCTTGTTTTCGATTACCAGCCTGAAGAACAGTAAACGAATAACGCAACAAAGCGGCACGGTTATAAACCGTGCCGCTTTTATAATATATCTGTAATTCAAATTAGAAATGCAGCCGCCTTATTCTTGCTTTGAATCAATATCCCAGATCTTCGTTTACGAGGATCACTTTGATTCTGCCCTTGTGGCGCTGGTAGGCGGAGACCACAAAATTACAGCAGATACGCTCCGGGGTGCGGCACCCTGCGCAGAGTTCCGGCGAACTTCCGCCGAGGCTGATACACTGCCCTGTTGCGGCACACGGCGTATTTTTATGCAGCCTGACTGTATTGCTCGGCGCCGCCTGCTGCTTAACACGGTTTACAGCGCTTGCAAGATCCGGCACGATCTTGTTTTTGCCCGCTACCATAATAACCTGTTTTGGCCCGTAAACAATGCAGGCAACGCGGTTGGAATTGCCGTCCACATTATAAAGTTCGCCGTTTTCGGTGATCGCATTGGAAGAGCAGAAATACGCGTCACATCCAAAAGCCCGCACATAACATGCACGCAGCTCCTCGCCTTCCAGACCGCGCCTGTCATAAAACACATAATCGCCGCCGGAAAGCAGATCCATAACACCTGTTTGCGCAAGCGTTTCACTGCCGCCGTTAGAAACCGTGCTGCCCGCCGGCACAAGGCTTTTTATAATGCCGGCAACCTCTTCCCTGCTTTCCGCATAAAAAGCGGAAATATTATTTTTTTCAAGATTTTTCATCGTTTTTTCTATGATCCGGTCCATTTTCGTTCCTCCAAACAAAAAGTTTTATTCCGTCCAGTATTTTCTGTCTAAACTTCTGTACTGCACCGCCTGGGCAATATGGGGTGCCTCTATGGTCTCACACGCCTCCAGATCCGCGATCGTGCGTGAGATTCGAAGTATCTTATCATACGCGCGCGCAGAAAGCCCCAGTTTTTCAAAACTGAGTTTCAGCAGTTGTTCCGCCTCTGCGGAAAGCCGGCAGAATTCCCGCGTCATCCTCGGCGTCATTTTGGCGTTGCAGGTAATGCCTGTGCCTGCAAACCGTTTGCGCTGGATCTCCCTTGCGCGGTTCACCCGTTTGCGGATCTCTGCGGAGCTCTCTTCCTTTTGCTTTGAGGCAAGGCGGTCATAATCCACAGGTTCCACCTCTATATGAATATCGATCCTGTCCAAAATCGGGCCGCTGACCTTATCGCGATATCTGCGCTTTGCGGCATCCGTGCAGACGCATTCCTTTGTTGGGTGGCCAAGATACCCGCACGGGCACGGATTCATTGCCGCCACCAGCATAATATTTGACGGGTAAGAAACCGTGCCCGCACTGCGCGCGATGGTTACTTTGCCGTCCTCCAGCGGCTGGCGCAGAGATTCTTTGGCGCGCCTGTCAAACTCCGGGAACTCATCCATAAACAGCACACCGTTGTGCGCAAGACTGATCTCTCCGGGTCTCGGCGTCTGTCCGCCGCCCGTAAGCCCCTGGGCAGAGATCGTGTGGTGCGGGCTTCTGAACGGGCGGCTCGTGATCAACTGCACATCCGCCGGAAGTTCCCCCGCTATGGAATAGATCTTCGTCGTTTCCAGTTCTTCTTCAAAACTCATCTGCGGCAGGATAGACGGTATACGCTTTGCAAGCATGGATTTGCCCGTGCCGGGCGGGCCGACCATAATGCAGTTATGGCCGCCTGCCGCGGCGATCTCCAGCGCGCGTTTCGCATCCCCCTGCCCTTTAACATCGGCAAAATCCAGCGTGTCATCATACGTGGCAAGTTTGGAAAGCGGTGTAAAGCACGGCGGCAGTTTTTCCTCGCCGCTGATATGACGTATTACCTCGCCTATATTCTTTGCGGCAAACACATCTATGCCGTTTACGGCGCCTGCCTCCGTTTTGTTGCCGTACGGAATGAAAACAGCGGGTATTCCCTGCTCCCTTGCCTTTAACAGCATGGGCAAAACGCCTGTGCAGGGGCGTATCTCCCCGTCAAGCGAAAGCTCGCCCACAAAGGCGTAATCCGCAATCGATGCTTTGATCTGCCCTGTTGCGGCAAGCACGGCAATCAGAATGGGCAGGTCATAAAGCGGACCTTCTTTTTTGATATCCGCGGGCGCTATATTTACCGTTATGCGCGAAACGGGAAAATCGTATTTACAGTTTTTAATGCTGGCGCGCACACGTTCACGGCTCTCTTTCACGGCGGCGTCCGGCAAACCGACGATATCAAACCGCGGCAGACCCCCGCTGAGATCCGCCTCCACAACAACCGAAAAAGCATCCATACCGTAAATACCAAGGCTTTTTGCCTTAGCAAACATAATAAACACCCGCTTTCCATTGAATCCGCAATTTTACGCAAAGATCCACATCAAACTAATAACAGTATACTAAATAAGACTTTTGCCTGCAAGTCATATTTGGCAATACGGAATTAATAAAATGTTTAAAGAGCATATTATTGACAATGCTTTTTAATAAGTTTACAATATGTACGGGCAAAAGCAGACGCCTAAAATAATAAGGGAGCGATCTTATGGAAATCAAAGAACTTTACCAACAGTGGATCAAAAACGCTGACGCGGATCCGGACTTAATTGCCGAGCTGAAAGCAATAGACGGCAACGAAGATGAGATCAGCGACAGATTTTATACAGAACTTGAATTCGGCACGGCAGGCCTGCGCGGTGTGATCGGCGCCGGCACCAACCGTATGAATTATTACACCGTATGCAGGGCAACACAGGGGCTTGCGGATTTTTTGAACGCGCATTATGACCACCCCAGCTGCGCGATCGGCTATGATTCCAGAATCAAGAGCGATTATTTCTCTAAAGAAGCGGCAAAAACGCTTGCCGCAAACGGGATCAAAGTGTATATTTTTGAAGAACTGGAGCCGACCCCGTGCCTTTCCTACGCGATCCGGAAATTCGGCGCGCAGGGCGGTATCATTCTGACCGCTTCCCACAACCCGGCAAAATACAACGGCTACAAATGCTATGATTACAACGGCTATCAGATGACGGATGAAGAGGCCACCGAAACCTATGAATATATCAAAAAGGTGGATTATTTCACCGGCATCAAAACCATGGACTTTGATGATGCCGTAAACCAAGGCATGATAGAATACATGGGGCAGGATGTGATTGAAAGTTTCCTGGACGAAGTACAGAAACAGTGTGTAAACCCCGGTATTTGCGAAAAAGCGGATCTAAAGGTGATCTATACGCCCCTGAACGGCACGGGAAATAAGCCTGTGCGCAAAATACTGAGCAGAATAGGCGTTAAGGATATATACGTTGTGCCCGAGCAGGAAAATCCAAACGGCAATTTCCCCACCTGCCCTTACCCCAATCCGGAGATCCGGCAGGCGTTTGAACTGGCGCTTAAAGCGGCGCAGAAACACAACGCGGATATTCTGCTTGCAACCGACCCGGACTGCGACAGAGTTGGCATTGCCGTAAACGACGGCAGCGGAAACTATGAACTGATGAGCGGAAACGAAGTGGGCGCCATGCTGCTCCACTATCTGCTTTCACAGAAAAAGGCAAACGGCACGCTGCCGGAACACGCCGTTGCGGCAAAATCGTTTGTTTCCACCGACCTTGCGGAGGAGATTGCAAAAAGATTCGGCTGTGAATTCAAAAACCTGCTTACAGGATTCAAATATATCGGCGAACTGATCACCAAACTGGAGGCGCAGGGCAGAGGCGGCGATTTCATCATGGGATTTGAGGAATCCTACGGCTACCTTGCCGGAACGCATGCCAGGGATAAAGACGCCGTGGTAGGCTCCATGCTGATCTGCGAAATGGCGGCTTATTATAAAGCACAGGGCAAGACCCTGCTTGAAGTGATGAATGATATCTATTCGGAATACGGCTATTACTGCAACACCGTTAAAAGTTATGAATTTGACGGCGCTGCGGGCATGAAAAAGATGCAGCAGATCATGGATGACCTGCGTAAAGACCCGCCGAAAGACCTTGCAGGCGCAAAGATCATCTACACGGCAGATTATGAAAGCGGCACGCAAAAAGATCTTGCCGCCGGAACGGAAAGCAAAACGGAACTGCCAAAATCCAACGTGCTTGCATACAAGGCAGAGGGCGGCAGCGGACTGATCGTTCGCCCCAGCGGCACAGAACCGAAGATCAAGGCGTATATTACCGCCATTGGTGCAAGTAAAGCCGATGCCCATGCAAAGGCAGAACAGCTGATTGCCGAGGCAAACGCCATTATGAACACGGAGGCATAAACCGATGTATAATAGAAAATGGGTAAAGATCACAGCGATCGTGCTTGCCGTTTTAATGGCCGGCAGCGGACTGGGCGTTGGCATCTGGGCGCTGTTTGCCATGTAAAACATAACCCGTTAAACAATAAAGTAAAACCGTTTGAACTGAGTTCAAACGGTTTAGCGTGTAGAAAAAGTTGCTCCTTTAGAAAAAATGCAGTTCTACACGCTGAGGAGACTGCGAGAAATCGAGCCGAATTTCGTTTTCTTGCGAGCGGGCGCCGTACAACGGTACTGCCCCCGAGCAAAAAACGAAAAGCGCAATGCCGCATAAACGTTGGTTTATGCGGCATTTAACTGTTTATACGCGTATTCTTTTATGAGCGAGCTGCTTTTCGGCGGTGTGTTACAATTTTTGATTTTTGCTTAAAGTATAAGTCGGCGCGGTTCAGCCGACTTTATCGACAGTCTGAGCCGTTTGAACTGAGTTCAAACGGCTTTTTGTATAAGATCGTTTTGTTCTTTTGCGATCCGTAATGTTTTATGCGAAAACGGGATTCATCTTAATAGGTTTACTCCATAAAAAGCTTATAGTTCTTCGTCCTGCAGCGCGTCAAAGCCGCGTTCGCCCGTTCGTATCTTAACAACGTCCTCCACATCGTAAATAAACACTTTACCGTCTCCTATATTTCCGGTATAAAGCGTTTCCTGCATGGTTTTAACAAGGGTTTCAACCGGTATCTTGCAGATGACGATATCAATTTTGATCTTAGGCAACAGGCGTGAGCCGACCGGATTTCCCCTGAAATAAATGCCGTGCCCTTTCTGCGCGCCGTAGCCGAACACATTGGTAACAGTTATACCCGTTATGCCCAGTTCTTCCAAAGCATCTTCCAATTCGCTGAATTTATTCTGATTCGTAAGGATCGTTACTTTGGTGATCTTTGCACCCGGCGTTTCATTGTGAACAACTTTTACCGCTTCATCACGCGAAACAGCGGGTTCGGCAGTTTCAGGCGCTGCCTTAACGGCGGCAACTGCGCCATCTGCGAATTCCTCTGTTACGGGAACAAAATCCGGATATGCAACATTGCCGTGCTCGCCAATATCCAGACCCTGAATCTCTTCCTCACGAGATACCCTGATACCAACGGCCTTTTTAAGCACAAACCATACCAGACCGGTCGTGATGAACACAAATGCGCCAACGGCAACAACACCAATCAGCTGCGTGCCAAGAAGGCTGAAACCGCCGCCGTAAAACAAACCGTTTCTTGTGGAAAGCGTTGTAACGCCCTCTTTTGCAAAAAGCCCCACACAAATTGTGCCGAAAACGCCGCAGCCAAGATGAACCGAAGTAGCGCCGACGGGATCATCGATCTTCAGTTTATCAAAGAACATAACGGCAAATACAACCAGCACGCCGGCAAGCGCGCCAATCAGAATAGACGCCTCAATGGTGAAGTATGCGCAGCCGCCCGTAATGGCAACAAGGCCGGCAAGGCAGCCGTTTATAGTCATGCCCAGATCCGGTTTGCCCATGGTGATCCACGAAGTGACCGTAGAGGTGAGCACCGCCGCAATGGCGGACGTATTCGTTGTCATAAGGATATGCATAATGTCTGACGGATTTTCAAAACTCATCGTTGAGCCGGGGTTGAATCCGAACCAGCCGAGCCAGAGAACAAACAGGCCGATAACGGCAAGGGACATATTGTGCCCCGGAATTGCCTTCGGTTTTCCGTCTTTTCCGTATTTTCCGATCCGCGGGCCAAGAATCATTGCGCCTGCAAGCGCTGCCCAGCCGCCAACGGAATGCACAACGGTATCGCCCGCGAAATCCATGAATCCAAGATCCGCAAGCCAGCCGCCGCCCCATACCCAGTGGCCGACTATGGGGTAGATAACCAGCGTTAAAATGAAAGAAAAAATAATAAATGAAATATATTTTACTCTTTCCGCCACGGCGCCGGAAACAATGGTTGCGGCAGTGCCGCAGAAAACAAGCTGGAAAAAGAATTTTCCCCAGAAAGGAACGGTGGAAGTCAGCGTGTTATCATAAAACGCATTATCCGCGCCGCCAAGGATAAACAGATGCTCCGTTCCGATAAACGGATGATCGCCGCCAAACATCAATCCCCAGCCCAGCAAAAGAAAGCCGAGCGAGGAAACGGCAAAAACAATAAAGTTTTTGGAAAGAATATTTACCGTGTTCTTTGCCCTTGCAAAACCTGCTTCTACGCTTGCAAAGCCGAGATTCATAAAGAACACCAGAATTGCCGCAAGAAACACCCAAAGGGTGTCCGTTATGGAAAAAGCCATAAGTACCTCCTGTAATCATTTCCGCGCGATTGCCGCTGCGGAATCAAATAAAACGGTATGAACCGATAAAAAAAGAGGACAAAGACGTTTCCCGGGAACGTCTTTGTCCTCTATACTATTAGAATACACTTGATTTAACAATCTGTCAACAATTCATTAAAATTTCGTTCATTTACACAAGGAAAAACGAAATCAGCGCTTGAACTTTGGTAAAAACAATTAATATCTATGATCACAGCCTGCCCTGCCAACAGCAAAAAAGCGCAATATTTTTATGGCATTTCCGGTTTATTTCATAAGCTCTTTTATATCGCTTCTGCCAACAAGATAATCCAGTGAAACGCCGTAATAATCGGCGATTTTGATCAGCATATCCACAGGCACATTGATCCGGCCGTTTTCATAATCCGAATACGTGCTTTGATCCACAGAAAGATATGCCGCAAGTTCTTTTTGTTTTAAATCGTGATCTTCCCTTAAATCTCTGATTCTCGCAAACAAATAAAATCACCCGCATAAATTATATTATATGGGTATTACCCATATAATATAATTAGAATTTCCTTTTGTGCGGACATAAACCGGCTCCTAAACGTCTTAAGAAATAGAATCTGCGGCGCCGCCAATCCGCTATCCCCCGCCTCCGTTCAGGCATATTCTGTTCACAAGCAAGTTGCTTTAAAACAAAAATTTGTAAAATGGATTGACATAATGCATAAACAAAGATATTGTAAAATTACAAACCTTTCCGACCCGCGTTTATCTTCTGAGGTAGCGTTATGAAAAGCAAGACACTGGAAAACATATCCTTTCAAATCAAAAAGGGTGAGAATATTGCCATCGTCGGCGAGAACGGCGCCGGAAAAACAACGCTGATCAAACTGCTTTGCGGTCTGTACACGGCAGGCGAGGGGCAGATCCTGATCAACGGCGAAAACGCGGCGGATTATAAAAACGAGGAATACTTCGATCTGTTTTCCCCTGTTTTTCAGGACTATTCGTTTTTGCCGCTGAGCATTGCGCAGAATGTTGCCGCGAAAACGGAATATGACAAAAGCAGAGTTGCCGCCGCCCTGAAAGACGCCGGCATATACGATAAAATACAATCCTTTGCACACGGCATGGATACCAAACTGATCAAGGAAGTCAACCGTGACGCGCAGGATCTTTCCGGCGGTGAAAAGCAGAAACTTCTGCTTGCCAAAGCGATCTACAAAAACGCGCCCGTAGTGGTACTGGATGAACCGACCGCGGCGCTGGATCCGGTTGCGGAAAATGAAGTCTATCAACGCTTCAACACATTTGTAAAAGGCAAAACCGCGATCTACATCTCGCACCGGCTTTCCAGCTGCGTGTTCTGCAACCGCATCGCGGTATTCCACGATGCACAGCTTGTGCAGACCGGAACACACAAGGAACTGCTTGCCAGCGGCGGCAAATACGCGCAGCTCTGGCATGCGCAGGCAGAATACTACCTGAATTAAAACAATATAGACAAAGATCCCCTTTTGGTTTATAATGAAACTATAAACACAGGGGATCTTTATTTGTATGTTATCTTCAGTTACAATAAAGAATTTCCGGCAATCTTAATGCAAAATAAACTGGCGAATCGGAAAGGTCTTGAGAAAAATGGAAAAAAACAAAAAGATAACGGTTTCCATTGTATCGGTCATCCTTGTAATTGCTGTTGCGGCCGGGATCATCGGAATCATTCTGCATCAGCAGACCACACGGTATAATACGCTGATGGCGGAAGTTGCAAGTATAAACGAGATCACCAGCGCAGAATACGCAAGCAATATAGACCGGGAACAGTTAAACGAACTGCTGGACAGGCGGGTTACAAACGGAAAATACGGGGAAGTAGAAAACGCCTTTAAAAATTATATGGCAGATCTTTACCAGATTGTTTACGATGCCGCTGACGCGTCTTCGGACGAATCATTTGCAACCTTTCTTTCGCCGGACAACATAGCACAGGACGGCCCCGCCTTTGAAAATTCAAGAACCACGATCGAGGAACTGATGACGCGCCTGGAAACGGACAAAGAAAATTATTTGCAGATGACCGGCGGCAATGCCATTGGTTCTTACGCCGACAGAGCAGACTTAAGCGGGAGATACAGGGAAATGTATGATACAATCCTGAGCGCCCACAAAGCCATAGGCGAAGCCGGCGGCGACGAATTTACGCAAGCCATTGATGCTGCGATTGCAAAACTTGCCGCAACGGACGATGTTTTTGAATTTCTGAACGAAAACCAAAACGGCTGGTATATGGAGGACGGAACTCTGAAATTCCGCACAGAAGCCCTCTATAACGACTATTCAAAATTAATGGAAAGCATTTCCTTAAACACAATATCCGGCAATAAATTATCAGATCATATATACGCCGGGAATGAAAAAATTGAACAGTATCACACCCATAACGCAGTTCAAATATTATAACGCGTCTCAAAAACTAAAATTTTTGAGACGCGTTTTTTACTGCCTCTTTTCTGCTGCCCGTTATGGGGTGTCATTTTTTAGGCGGCATATTTTGAGGCGGTATATTCTGATGACGATACTGCGGCGGTACATTCTGTTGCGAATGATTCGCGCCGCCCTGCGCGGGCTGATTATTTAAGATCTGGGTATCTTCATCATGCGGCGGTGCGTAATAGTTGCCCTGCGGAGGGATGTGGTAATTACCTTGATACGGGGAGTGTTGCTGTGCATAGCCGTTAAAACTGTTGACCGGCTTACCGTTCCCCATATAATCATGATTCATCTTGTAATTCGGCGGACAAGGAGCAGAAAAATTCTGCATATACGCCACTGCCTTTTTCCTGCGATTCCAATCAACGATACCCAATACAATCACGGCAGGGCCGAAAACGAGCATTAAAATCCCCATAATCAACATTGTGGTATCCGAACTTTGCACGGTTTTATCAAACTGTGCATCACCTTCGCAAAAGAAATTAAGAGTCAGTCCGGAATATTCTAAATCCGGCACATAGGATTGCGCCAGATGTACGGCTTCCTGATAAAAGCTGAAAACATCAGATGGCAGTTGAGAGGCCGTTGCGCAAAGATCAACATACACAGCGTTTTCAGAAGTATATAAATCAGAAAAAAGCAAATCTAACCTGTCATAAACAGAATCATTTGCATCAACGGTAAGAGACGCTAATTGATTGTATCCGTCCATCTCATTCCCAATCGCAATCAAATAATAATTACAGACAATGTCTTCATCGCTGTTATCTGTTGTTTCAGCATCTTCTTCCTCATAATAACCGTAAGCGTACTTACCAAGCACGATAACCTTGCCAAAATCATATATATCTTCTGTATTCATCTGCGTTGATTAGGTAGATAACAAATTGTAAAACTTAGGTAAATGAATTTTGAACAAGAAAAAAGCCATACTCAAAAGAGTATGGCTTGAAGAAGAAGTCAGCGTCGACCTATTTTCCCGGGCGGCTGCCCGCCAAGTATTTTCGGCACTGAAGAGCTTAACTACCGTGTTCGGGATGGGAACGGGTGGACCCTCTTCGTCATAGACACCGACTATGAACTGCATTGCAGTGCAGTTATTTGTAAGACCTGGTTGGTATTCCTAAAGGTCTGTGGTGACCCGTAGGAGAATCGAACTCCTGTTTTCGCCGTGAGAGGGCGATGTCTTAACCGCTTGACCAACGGGCCACAGATGGTACACCATCACGGGCTCGAACCGTGGACACCCTGATTAAGAGTCAGGTGCTCTACCAACTGAGCTAATGGTGCATAGCTCATTTAGAGTGTTTCATGCACCCTCAAAACTGAATACAAGTATCTGTGTTTCTGAACGCTTTTGGCTTTCAAGGTCAAGCCCTCGACCTATTAGTACTGCCAAGCTAAATACATCGCTGTACTTACACACGCAGCCTATCAACCTCATAGTCTGTGAGGGGTCTTAACTGTAAACAGTGGGATATCTTATCTTGGGGATGGCTTCACGCTTAGATGCTTTCAGCGTTTATCCAATCCGCACATAGTTGCTCGGCCGTGCCATTGGCATGACAACCGATGCGCCAGCGGTGCGTCCATTCCGGTCCTCTCGTACTAGGAACAGCGCCCCTCAAATATCCTACGCCCACGGCAGATAGGGACCGAACTGTCTCACGACGTTCTGAACCCAGCTCGCGTACCACTTTAATCGGCGAACAGCCGAACCCTTGGGACCGAATACAGCCCCAGGATGTGATGAGCCGACATCGAGGTGCCAAACCTCCCCGTCGATGTGGACTCTTGGGGGAGATCAGCCTGTTATCCCCAGGGTAGCTTTTATCCGTTGAGCGACGGCATTTCCACTCACATACCGCCGGATCACTAACTCCAACTTTCGTTACTGCTCGACCCGTCAGTCTCGCAGTTAGGCTCACTTCTGCGTTTGCACTCTTGGGCATGGTTTCCGTCCATGCTGAGTGAACCTTTGAACGCCTCCGTTACTCTTTTGGAGGCGACCGCCCCAGTCAAACTGCCCACCTGACAATGTCCCCCGACCTGATTCAAGGCCGCAGGTTAGAATTCCAATACTCTAATAGCGGTATCCCAAGGACGACTCCGCCGGAACTGGCGTCCCGGTTTCTCTGTCTCCCGCCTATCCTGTAAATAGAATACCGAAACCCAATATCAAGCTGCAGTAAAGCTCCATGGGGTCTTTCCGTCTTGCCGCGGGTAACCGGCATCTTCACCGGTACTACAATTTCGCCGGGTGGATTGTTGAGACAGTGTCCAGATCATTACACCATTCGTGCGGGTCGGAACTTACCCGACAAGGAATTTCGCTACCTTAGGACCGTTATAGTTACGGCCGCCGTTTACTGGGGCTTCAATTCGGAGCTTGCACCCCTCCTCTTAACCTTCCAGCACCGGGCAGGTGTCACCCCCTATACGTCATCTTACGATTTAGCAGAGAGCTGTGTTTTTGATAAACAGTTGCCTGGACCTATTCACTGCGGCTCACTCTCGTGAGCACCCCTTATTCCGAAGTTACGGGGCCAATTTGCCGAGTTCCTTAACAATCCTTCTCCCGTTGGCCTTAGAATTCTCTTCCTGACTACCTGTGTCGGTTTGCAGTACGGGCACCCTAATGATATACACTGAACTTTTCTCGCCACCGTCCAAGCATACTTCCCTACTAATCTTCGTTCCCTTACGCCCGGGTCAACCAACGCCCGGGTTATGCCCTTTCGATGTGTCCTTCAGCTTAAATTTAAGGTGGCTACGGAATCTCAACCGTATGTGCATCGACTACGCCTCTCGGCCTCGCCTTAGCTCCCGGCTAACTAGAAGCGGACGAACCTTCCTTCTAAAACCTCAGTCTTTCGGCCATTATGATTCTCACATAATTCTCGCTACTCATTCCGGCATTCTCAC
>ENA-OPCA01000058-OPCA01000058.1-human-gut-metagenome-genome-assembly--contig:-NODE-58-length-98953-cov-7.081084_pt1 | contig 98953 bp, 83 predicted proteins | sample MGYA00241076_ERZ501468 | MGnify/ENA primary metagenome ERZ501468 (study PRJEB25962, sample SAMEA2042633) | human gut metagenome | biome: human gut; feature: human-associated habitat; material: faeces... | reverse complement strand
AAGGCAGCTTAATAAGATGAAAATGGTGCTTGGGACGAGGTTGAGAGAGGGGTGGAATGCGATGTAGGAAAGATGAAATATAAAGAATTAAATATGATAATAGAAAATGCAAATGATTAAAGGTGAAAATAATAGGCAGATTACATAATAAATATTATGTTGTATTATCATAAACCTTAACAGATGATAGCACATCATTAATGATAAAACAAGAGAATAATACATATTTCTGTATAAAAAACAATAATTCGACACGGAAAACTAGTAAAAATCAGCCGTAATGACATATATTGTCATATAAGAAATAATTAAAATCTAATCATTCCAGTTTATATAACCTATTAAATATAATAATTCTATTGGCATCTGGAAGGCATATCTTATATAAACAAATAAAATTGTAATTTGCAGAAAGATTAATTAATTGCTGCAAGTTCAGAAGTAAATAAAAAGCAAGAATAATCATAAAAATCAGATATTCATACCTAATCAGGTAATTATCCCATACGGACAAAGGCACATACAACATAATATTTATTACGTTGTATATATCACAGATTAGTAATAAAGAACCTAAAGCGCATAAATACTGGCTTTAAGCTCAAGGTGCGTTTGTAAACATAAGTCCGTTTGCTGTTTACTAACCGGCTTAATCTTACAATTTACAGAATTCATAGATTGGCTAGATTAAACGGGTATGGGTATTAACAGCAAACCAAATAAATGATTGTAGGTGATGTTATGCAAATCAATAGAGAAGATTACATAATCGAACGCGATTACAGAAAGAAAAGACTTGAAGAATTTCAGGAGGCTATTCAAGAGAGCCTGCGAGGGTTATCGACAGAGATAATCGGAGAGCTTGTCGATGAAAGGGAACGTCAGAACCTTACACAGAAAGATGTGGCGGATATGACTGGGATACTTCCTTATAATCTTGCAAGGTTTGAAACAGGAACAAGAATTCCTACGCTTGTGGTGCTGGAGAAGTATGCTTCGGCGCTGGATAAGCATATTGAGATTAAGCTTTGTGATAATGCAAAAAAATAGCCAAAAGATATATAACCAGAAACATAAAAATAAGAAACTTTATCTGAATACACGTTGCTTTGACACGGTATAAGGATGGGCGGACATAGTATCAGTAAATCCGGAACAAAGAGCATATAATGTGCTTTTTGTTGTGGAGTGGCGGAGCCTGCCCTGCGGTAAGCTTACAAGATTGTATTGTAAATGCTTATATCGACAGGAAGTCTGAAAGAGAGGAATGAGAAATATGTGGTATGCAGTTCAGGTTATGACAGGAAGAGAACAAACTGTAAAGGATATGTGTAAAAGACTTATAGATAAAAAACAATATAATGACATATTTGTAATTAGATTTGATAAAGCCAAAAGATACTATGGCACATGGCATAAAGAAAAAGAAATTATGTTTCCGGGATATATATTTATTGATTCTAACAATCCGCAGCAGATATATGAACATCTTAAAAATGTACCAGAATTAACCAAAATGCTTGGTCGTGATAAAAATGAATTCACACCGATTGAAGCAGGTAAGGAAGCTATGTTTAAAGCAATGGTTAATGATAATTATGAAATTCCACTTTCGCTAGGAATAATTGAAGGTGACAAAGTAATAGTTAAAGAAGGCCCATTGTTGGGAATGGAAGGGTTAATCAAGAAAATAGACAGACATAAGAGAGTTGCAGTTTTAAATGCACAGATGTTTGAACAGGATGTTGATATAAGGATAGGGCTTGAAATTATAGAAAAGTATAAAAAATAAAAATACCATAAATTATATATGGCAAATAAAACATAGAGGAATTATGGAAAATAAATATTCAGTTTCAATGTTTGGACAGAAAAGACTTACAAGAGAAGGCGGAGTTGAAATAGTAGTAAAAGAGCTTTGTACAAGAATGGCAAGGGATGGATATTCCGTCACTTGTTATAACAGGTCTGGGCATCATGTAAGTGGTTCGGAATATGATAGTAAAGAAAAAACAGAATATGCTGGAATATGTCAGAAATATGTTCCAACGATTGAAAAAAAAGGACTAGCTGCGGTTAGTTCTTCTTTTTTTGCTGCCTTATGCTGTGCTTTTGGAAAATATGATACCGTTCATATCCACGCTGAAGGTCCGGCGTTTTTTACGTGGCTACCCAAAATGTTTGGAAAAAGAGTAATTGTTACGATTCACGGAATAGACTGGCAGAGAGAAAAATGGAAATCAGGTTTTGGGTCAAAGTTCATAAAACAGGGAGAAAAAAACGCAGTTAAATATGCTGATGAAATAATTGTATTAAGTAAAGGTGTACAGGATTATTTTAAAAATACATATGGAAGAGAAACCAGATTTATACCAAATGGTGTTAATCGTCCGGAGATATGTAATGCAGATATTATAACTGAAAAATATGGATTAACCAAAGATTCTTATATTTTATTCCTTGGCAGACTTGTACCGGAAAAGGGAATTCATTATCTGATAGAGGCATTTAAGAAAGTTAAAACAGATAAAAAACTTGTTATTGCAGGTGGTGCAAGTGACACAGATGAATATGCAAATAAATTAAAAGAGCTTGCTAAAGGTGATGACCGAATAATATTTACAGGATTTGTTCAGGGAAAAATATTAGAGGAATTATACAGTAATTCATATGTATATACATTACCTTCTGACCTTGAAGGTATGCCGTTGAGTCTGCTGGAGGCTATGAGCTATGGTAATTGTTGCCTTGTATCGGATATAGATGAGTGTTCAGAGGTTGTGGAAGATAAGGCAGCTATTTTCAGGAAAAGTAACATTGAAGATTTAACAATTAAGTTACAGTGGCTTATTGAAAATAGGGATATAGTAAAAAAATATAAAAATGAAGCAGCTGATTATATATGTAGTAAATACAGCTGGGATGATGTAGTTAGACAGACTACAGATTTATATGAAAAAAAGGAGAATTAAAATGTCAAAAGAACAGAAATTAAATGGAACGGTAATAGTTACTTATCGATGCAATGCGAGATGTTCTATGTGTAATAGATATAAAGCACCATCAAAACCAGATGAAGAAATTTCTATTGAAACAATTAAAAGGCTTCCCAAAATGTATTTTACAAATATAACAGGTGGAGAACCTTTCATAAGAACAGACTTAAAAGATATTGTAAGAGAATTATATAAAAAGTCAGATAGGATTGTTATTTCAACAAATGGATTTTTTACAGACAGGATAGTTGACCTAGCAAAAGAATTTCCGCAGATAGGTATTCGTATTTCTATAGAAGGATTAGAGGATACAAACAATGAAATAAGAGGTCTTGAAAATGGATACCAAAGAGGATATCAGACATTAAAAAAATTAAGAGAAATGGGAATGAAAGATGTCGGATTTGGAATGACAGTTCAGGATAAAAATGCCCCTGATCTTGTGCCACTTTATAATATTTTGAATGAGATGGGTATGGAGTTTGCTACAGCATCTCTTCATAATTCTTTTTATTTTGTTGAAGCTAAAAATATTATTAATGACAGACCGATGGTTGCAAAAAATTTCGAAAATCTCGTAAATGAACTTTTGAAATCCAATAGTCCAAAGAAATGGTTCAGAGCATATTTTAATCACGGATTAATTAATTATATATATGGTCAAAACAGATTACTGCCTTGCGATATGTCTTTTGATACATTTTTTATCGACCCATACGGTGATGTTATGCCATGTAATGGCACAAAAGATAAAGAAGTTATGGGAAATCTTAATACTCAGTCATGGGAAGAATTATGGAATTCACCAGAAGCAGAACAAGTAAGAAATAAAGTACGTCATTGTGACAGAAATTGCTGGATGATTGGTTCGGTTTCACCAGCTATGCATAAGTATATCTGGAAACCTGCCTGGTGGGTATTCACACATAAGCTAAAGAGCCTATTTGGTGGCAAATATAGTATGTATGAAAACAAGATTGTAAGAGATTATCGAGATGGAAAAGTTACAAAGGAAGAATTAGACAAATGTTCGACATGTGATATGTGTGCAACTATAAATAATGGATTAAGTGCAGCAAGTATGGAACAGCTAAAAGATAGAAGCGGTGAAGAAATTGTTGATGCTGATATTGCGGCACAGATGAAGAGGTAGATAAAATGAAAAAAGCGTTAATTGTATCAAACTCATCAGGATTAGTTTCTCTTTTCCTAAAAAATGATATTGAATTGTTATTAAAGAATGGATATACAGTTGATGTTGCGTGTAATTCTAATTATCCTGATAAAAATACAAATGAATTTTTTCAACAATATTGCAATAATATTTTTAATGTACCATTTCCAATTCGTAAATTAGAACCTGGTCTTATTTTTAAATCGTATATAGAGATATCAAGAATTTTAAAAAATGGAAACTATAATTTATTGCATTGTCATAGTACAATTGCTGCGGTTATTGCAAGGCAATGTGCACGGAAATATCACAAAAAATTAAAAATTGTTTATACATCTCACGGTTTCCCTTTTTATGAGGGTAATAATGGGAAAAAGGCTAAACTTTTTAAATTAATAGAAAATTATTATTCAAAATATACAGATGCAATTATAACAATTTGTAATGAAGATTATATAAATGCAAAAAAAATGCATTGCAATGTTGTAAAAATGATGCATGGAGTAGGAGTGAATATCAATAATTTTATAAATCAAAAAGTTAATAAAAAAGAATATAGAAAAAAACTAGGATTTAAGGACACTGATAAAGTAATCTTATCAATAGGAGAATTAAATACAAATAAGAATCATAAAGTTATTATCGAAGCAATAAGCAAATTAAAAGATCCTAATATTTTATATGCAATTTGTGGAAGAGAAGTTACAGAAATTGGAAAAAAGGAAGAACTACAGCAGTTAGCAAATGAATTAAATGTACATATAAAATTTTTAGGCTTTCGAAAGGATATACCAGAAATTTGTTGTTCTGCGGATATTGGGGCATTGCCATCTTTTAAAGAAGGTTTGGGATTATCAGGGATTGAAATGCTTGCCGCAGGTCTTCCAGTTGCAGGCTCCAATAGACAAGGAATAAAAGACTATGTTATAGATGGTGTAACAGGCTATTTAGCAAATCCTGAAGATAGTAAGTCATTTTCTGAAGCAATTCAGAAATGTTTTGAACTCTCAAAATGTGAAAATATAAAAATTAATTGCATAAATAAATCAAAAAAATTTGATGTTAATCAGGCAAAAATTATAATAGATTCAGTATATCAAGAAATAGGAGTTTATTAAAATGAGAATTTTACATATATCATTAGATACTGCTATGGGTGGAATAGAATCATTTTTGCTTAATGTATACAAGCTAATTGATAAAGAAAAAATTCAATTTGATTTTATTGAATATGGAGAAGTTGAAAGAAACTTTAATAATAGATATACAGACCTTGGCGCCAAAATATATATTCTTCCAGATAGAAAAAAAAATCCCCTATTAGCATCTAAAAAACTGAAAGAAATAGTTAAAAAATATAATTATCAAGTAGTACATATTCATAAAAATTCTTTAGCAGATATTAGTTCCATTAAAATATGTCAGGATGTTGGTGTTTCAAAGATAATTGTTCATTCGCATAATACGTATAGAGATAATAAGATGGTTGTCCTTCTTCACAAAATAAATCAAAAAAGATTAGATAAAGATAAAGTATTTAAATTTGCATGTTCCATTAAAGCAGCCGAATGGTTATTTAATGATATAGAAGATATTACTATCGTAAAAAATGGAATAGATACCATTAAATTTGGATTGAATTTAGATAAAAGAATTGAAAAAAGACGAGAATTAAATATAAATAATTGTTTTGTAATAGGAAGTGTTGGACGACTTACAGAACAAAAAAATCCATTATTTATATTGGATGTAATAAGTCAGTTGCCAATTGATAATGTACGTCTTTTATGGGTTGGTGATGGTGAATTAAAAAGAACAATGGAAACAAAAGCAACTGAATATGGAATAGAAGATAAGATTATTTTTACAGGTGCTGTTACAAATCCAGAAGATTATTATCAGGCAATGGATGTTTTTGTTATGCCTTCATTATATGAAGGCTTTCCAATTGCGGCGGTTGAGGCACAATGTTCAGGATTACCAATGATTTTATCAACTGAAATAACTAGAGAAGCAGATATAATTGGTGAAACCGAATGGGTAAATTGTAATGATGTTTCAAGTTGGATTAAAGCTATTTTGAAAATAAAAAATAAAAAATTTAAACGAAAGTCAAATATGCTTGAGCTTCAGGCAAAAGGATATGATATGAAAACGACAGTGGAATTTTTGCAAAATTTTTATTTGAAATAGAAGCAAGTAAAATAAATATAATAAAGTTTTAAGATGATAAATTAAAATGTTTTTATTTATCATTGTTATGGAAAGGAAAAATATGGAAAGACGATTTAAATCAAAAATTTTATTTTTGATTCCGCTTTTCTTATTTGTTGCAACAGAGGGCATATTTAGTGTGCAATCGTTGTTACCATTAATCGTTGTAACATTTGTATATGATTGTTTATTTTCTAATCATAGAATAGATAAAACGGAAGGATATGTTTATATTATATTTTTGTTAATAACTATATTATCTATTGCAACAAATATAATATTTAGTCCTAATTATCTAACTAATCAATCTTTTATAAGAATAATTTATCAAATAATAATAATTTATTTTTATTATTCTATGACACATGTAAAATATTCTTCCGACGATATTAATTTAGCATTATATAGTTTAATTGGAGTTGGATGCATAGTTTCATTATATTTTGTTTTTATACAAAAAATATGGTTCGTTAATTTTTTAGGAGTGCGAATAGATAAAAATTTTGTGGGCGCATTTCTGATGTTGGGAGCAAATTTTAGTTTTATTTTTCTTTTGAAGAATAAAAAAAGAAAAAAAATTATGTTTTGTGCTGCATATATTTTGCTATTAATAGGAATATTTTTTTCAGCTTCCAGAGCTTCTATGTTGTATTGTATAGCAACAAATTTTATTACATTAATAATGTATGTTAAACAAATAAGCAAATCAAGTAAAGGGTTTTTAAAAGCTTTGATTATAATTTGTTGTTTGCCTATTGCATTAATTGTTTTTTGGAATTTAATTCAATCTAAGATGTCAAACAGTTCAATTGATATTTCATGGTATTGGAATAGATATTTTGTCAATGGTTACAGTGATATTAGTGTAACTGGAAGATTTGTATGGTGGAAAAAAGCTTTTGAATACTTTATGAAGAGACCTTTATATGGATATGGAATTGGAAGTATTAATGTTAGTGGAAACAGTTCTGCTGTGACACATAATACATATCTTGATTTTCTTGTAGATCAAGGTATTTTAGGCTTTTTGCTTTTTCTATTTTTACTTAAAAGATCTTTATGTAAAATATTTTATTATAAGCAAGAATTATTCTATGGAGTTGTATTATGTGTGCTTATTGGAATATTTAACTTAAGTGCTACAAGAAGTACTTTTTTATGGTATTCATTAATTTTACTCTATAGTATTTCAAGATGCGATTGGAAAGGACAAAATGAATATTTTAAAACAGAATAAGAAAAGTGAGGCAAATTGGAAAGGCATAATTTGTGCGGTTTTGGCAACTTTTGCAGCGAGATTTTTAGGATTTATAAGAGAATTATTTGTTGCTGATGTTTTTGGAACTTCAGCTTTAGGAGATGCATTTATTGTTTCTTTATCAATTCCAGATATATTAGTATCTGGTTTCACGACCGCTATCGCTACATTATATATTCCAACATATTATAAAGTATTAAAAGAAAAACATAAAAATCCAAAAGATATCAATGAATATAATTCAAGTGTTTTAGGATTACTTATTATCATATGTATTTTAATTACAGTTCTTACAGAGATATTTACAAAATTTGTAGTTAATATTTTTGCACCAGGCTTTGATACAGAAATAGAAGTTATAACAATACAATTACTTAGAATAGTTATAATTTCTGTAATACCAATTGGAATTTCTGGATTATTTAAAGCATATGGGCAAATTGTAAATGAATTCTCATTACTTACGCTAGTTGGTGTTACAATTAATCTTTCTGTAATTATAGCGCTTGTTATTTTTAAAGATAAAAACTTGTCAGCATTAGCATGGTCTGTTTTACTTGGAAATATTATATATTTAATATTATGTTTTATAATTGTAAAACATAGAGGATTTAGATGCTCAAAAAAAATTAGCTTAAAAAATAAATATTTATCAAGTTTGATTATAGGAATATTGCCGGTTTTTATTAGTAATATTGTATCAGAAATAAATCAAATAATAGATAAGAATTTTGCATCTCAACTTTCAGAAGGAAGTATATCGGCATTAAATTATTCTTCAAAAATAATTAATTTGATTACAGCAATTATTGGTACAGCAATATCATCGGTACTATTTGCTAATTTAAGCAAAATTGCTACAGAAGGAAATAAAGGAAAAATGGCAAAAGAAGTTGAACGAATTAATAGTATCGTTATAACAATGATTATGCCATTGTTTTTATTTATTCTACTTTTTTCAAAAAGTATTGTTCAAATTTTATTTGGAAGAGGGCAATTTGGTGAAGAGTCAGTTATTATAACCGCTGAATGTCTATCTTTTTATTCGATTGGAGTTATAGGTTTTAATTTAAAAGCTATATGGGTAAGAATTTATAATGCATCATTAGATACAAAAACACCTGCAATAAATTCTGGAATTGCAGTTATATGTAATATTTTACTAAATATATTGCTTATTTCGATAATGCAACATAGGGGACTTGCTTTGGCAACAGGTTTAGCATCTATTATTACAGATTTGTTATTAATTGTATTCTATAAAAAATCAAATGATTATTTTAATTTAAAACATCTTATTATAGAAACATTTAAAATTATAATATCATGTTTAGGATTTATTTTATTATGGTGGATAATAAATAATGTAATTAATGGAAGTTCAAATTTTATTAATGTACTTAAGTGGGGAATATGGTTTATTGGAGGGAGCATATTATATATCTTAGGATTAATAGTTACAAATAGTAATATTGGACTTGAAATTAGGAAATATATACATATTTAAATTTTTGCTGGAGGTAAAATGTGAAGAATATATTGATAGATTTAATAAAAGATATTGCTTTTTTTATAATAAATGGATGGAGAAAGTTCATTTATTTAATATGTTCTTGTTTTAAAATAGATAATAAAAAGGTTTTTGTGAATTACTTTGATGGAAGAGGAATAGGAGATCACCCTAAATATATTGTAAAAGAGTTAATAAAAGAATGTCCAAATATTAAAATTTATTGGGTATATCGTGGAAAAAAAGAAGCACAGAATAATATCATATTTGTAAAACCATTTTCTGTAAAAGCCATATTTCATCAAGCTACTGCTAAAATATGGATATCTTCCGTAAGGATGCCTTTTTATTCCATTAAGAAACAAAAACAATATTATTTTCAATCTTGGCATGGAGGATTAGCTTTTAAAAAAATTGAACAGGAATGTGAAGCTGCATTATCAAAAAGGTATAAACGAACATGCAAGCATGATTCGAAAATGATAGATTATTGGATCTCTTCTAATGCAGATAATACAAGATTATATAAAAACTTTTTTTGGTATCATGGAGGTGAAATTTTAGAAGTAGGTTCGCCTAGAAATGATATCTTTTTTAATATTACAAATGAACAAAAAAAGTTATTAAAAAAGAAGTTTAACATTAAAGATGAAAAAATTGTAGTTTATGCACCTACATTTAGAAAAAATAATTCTTTTGATGCATATGATTTAAATTTAATTAAATTAACTGAAATATTAGAACAGGAGTGGGGTGGAAAATGGAAATTAGTGATAAGGCTCCATCCAAGACTTTTAGAAAAATCTAATACATTTATACAATATAATGAAAAGATTATAGATGGAACGAAAATAGAGGATATTCAGGAACTCTTGGCAATAACAGATCTTTTAATAACAGATTATTCTAGTATCGCATTGGATTATATGATTACACGTAATCCCGTGATTATATATGCATCTGATATAGATGAATATAAAAAAGATAGAGATTTTCATCTTAAATTAGAGGACACACCATTTCCAGTTGCAATCAGCCAAAAAGAACTTGAAAAAATAATAAAGGAATTTAATTTGCAAACATATCAATATAAATTAAATGATTTTATCAATGAATTTAAATTTTTTGATGATGGTACAGCTTCTCAAAAGATAGTAAAACTTATTTGCAAATTAATTGAGGATAAATAAATGATAAAAATAGGAGTACTTGGAGCAGGAACGTGGGGTATAGCATTATCACGTATGTTAGAAAACTCCGGACATAATGTTGAGGTATGGTCTGCATTACCAAGTGAAATAGATGAACTCAATTCTACACATAAACAAAAGAATCTTCCTAATATACAAATCCCAATGTCTATTAAATTCACAAAGAGCATTAAAGAAGTATGTACAAAAAAAGATATTTTATTGTTTGCTATTCCTTCTGTTTTTGTAAGGGAAACTGTAAGAGAGGCTCGTGATTATATCCAAGATGGACAAATTATTGTTGATGTAGCAAAAGGAATTGAAAAAGATTCATTACTTACTATGACAAATGTTATTAGAGAAGAATTAAATGTAGATGGAAAACATGAAAATATAAAACTTGTTGCACTTTCTGGACCAACGCATGCAGAAGAAGTAGCAAAAGATATGCCAACTACGATTGTGTCTGCATGTGAAGATATGGAAATTGCTGAAAAGGTTCAAGATATTTTTATGAATACTTGTATGCGTGTATATACCAATACAGATGTTTTAGGGGTTGAACTTTGTGGCGCATTGAAGAATATTATTGCATTAGCAGCTGGAATTTGTTCAGGACTTGGATATGGTGATAATACAAGGGCAGCTCTGATTACACGCGGATTAGCTGAGATAAAACAACTTGGTTTAAATATGGGATGTTTGGAAGATACATTTTATGGTCTATCAGGAATGGGTGATTTGATAGTTACAGCTACAAGTAATCATAGTAGAAATAATAAAGCGGGTTATCTTATTGGACAAGGAAAGTCTGTGAAAGAAGCTATATCTGAAGTAGGAATGGTTGTTGAAGGTATTAATGCAATTCCAGCAGCGATGCAACTCTCTAAATTATATAAAACAGAACTTCCAATTATCTATGCAGTAAATGATGTTATATATAATGGAGCAAATCCACTTAAAGCAGTTCAAAAATTAATGCAAAGAAATAAAAAAACAGAACTTTCAAAATCATTTTTAGATATTGATTTTGAAAATATGTTTTTAACGCACAGGAGGAATCAAGAAATGAAAAGAGTAATTACTTATGGTACATTTGATTTGTTGCATTATGGACATATCAATTTATTAAGAAGGGCAAAAGCTTTGGGTGACTATCTTATAGTTGCATTATCGACAGATGAATTTAATTGGAAAAGTAAACAGAAAAAGACTTACTTTTCATATGAACAGAGAAAACAACTTTTAGAATCTATTCGTTATGTTGATTTAGTTATTCCAGAAGAAAATTGGACACAAAAACGTACAGATGTTAAGGATTATCATATTGATACATTTGTAATGGGGGATGATTGGAAGGGGAAATTTGATTTTCTAAAGGATGAAGGTGTGGATGTTTTATATTTATCGAGAACACCTGAAATTTCTTCGTCAAAAATCAAGCATGATTTATATGATGCAAATACAGTTATTGAATCGAAATTGAATCACGAGGATTTGGATACAGATCCACAAGATTAGTGTTTTAGTGATGATAATATATTTAGTATTTTTATATTAAATTGTTATGTAAGACCTATAAAATTATATTGATAAAATTTAAAAAAAATTAATCAATATCAGGAGAAAGATATTATGTGCGGAATAGTAGGATACACCGGCAAGAACCAGTCAGCCCCAATTCTGTTAAACGGCTTAGCCAAGTTAGAATACCGTGGCTACGACTCAGCCGGTATAGCAGTAAGGGATGGAGATTCACCGGTTCAGGTTGTTAAGGCAAAAGGAAGATTAAAGGTATTAGCAGAGAAGACTAATGAAGGTCAGTCTGTTATAGGAACCTGTGGAATAGGTCATACAAGATGGGCAACTCACGGAGAGCCATCTGAAATTAACGCGCATCCACACATTTCAGATGATTATAATGTTGTTGGTGTGCATAATGGAATTATTGAAAACTATCAGGAATTGAGGGATAAACTTACAAGAAACGGCTACAGCTTCTATTCTTCAACTGATACAGAGGTGGCAGTTAAGCTTATCGATTATTATTACAAAAAATATGAGCATACACCTGTTGATGCTATTAACCACGCTATGGTGCGTATCCGTGGCTCATACGCATTTGCAATTATGTTTAATGAATATCCGGGAGAGATATATGTTGCACGTAAGGACAGTCCTATGATTTTAGGTGTAAATGACGGTGACTGTTATGTGGCATCAGATGTTCCTGCGATACTTAATTACACAAGAAATGTTTATTACATAGGAAATATGGAGATAGGTCGTCTTGCTGACGGTCATATCACATTTTATAATCTTGATGGTGATGAGATAGAGAAGGAACTTGTTGAAATAAAGTGGGATGCAAAGGCTGCTGAAAAGGGCGGTTATGAGCATTTCATGATGAAGGAAATCCATGAGCAGCCAAAGGCAGTTAAGGATACACTTAATTCAGTCCTTAAGGATGGAAAGCTGGACTTATCAGCGGTAGAGCTTACGGATGAGGAGATAAAGAAGATATCACAGATATACATTGTGGCATGCGGTTCTGCTTATCATGTTGGTGTTGTTGCACAGTATGTTATAGAAGACCTTGCCAAGATTCCAGTACGTGTTGAGCTTGCATCAGAATTCAGATACAGAAAGCCACTTCTTGACCCGGACGGACTTGTCATAGTCATAAGCCAGTCAGGTGAAACAGCAGACAGTCTTGCAGCATTAAGACTTGCAAAGGATAAGGGACTTAAGACTCTTGGCATAGTAAATGTGGTTGGAAGTTCGATAGCAAGAGAAGCTGATAATGTATTTTACACGCTTGCAGGACCTGAGATAGCTGTTGCCACAACTAAGGCGTACAGTACACAGCTTATAGCAGCTTACTGTCTTGCATTACAGTTTGCTTATGTGAGAGGAGAGATGGAACTTTCTGAGTATGAAAGGCTTCTATCAGAGCTTGAAACTATCCCTGAAAAGATAGAAAAAATACTTGAGGACAAAGAAAGAATCCAGTGGTTTGCAGCAAAGGTTGCTAATTCAAAGGACATTTTCTTTATAGGACGAGGAATTGATTATGCAGTGAGTCTTGAGGGAAGTCTTAAGCTTAAGGAAATATCATATATCCACTCAGAGGCATATGCGGCGGGTGAGCTTAAGCACGGAACTATAAGTCTTATTGAGGATAACATTCTTGTAATAGGTGTGCTTACACAGAGTGAGCTTTACGAGAAAACAGTAAGCAATATGGTAGAGTGCAAGAGCCGTGGGGCATATCTTTGCGGACTCACAACATATGGAAAGTATGAGGTTGAGGATACAGTTGACTTTACTACATACATTCCAAAGATAGATGAACATTTCTCAGCATCGCTGGCAGTAGTACCACTTCAGTTACTTGGATATTACGTGAGTGTAGCGAAGGGGCTGGACGTTGATAAGCCTAGAAATCTGGCTAAGTCGGTGACGGTGGAATAGAATAACTGTATTTGCTTATTTATAGTATTATAGATAAAATCTACAATATGCAGTTTTCAGGTTTATTTACATAAAACAAGTTTTTAAAGTATAATAGATTAATATTTAGTTCAATATAAAATTTTAGAAATCCAGCCAGGATAATGATATTATATCATTTAATCCGGCTGGATTTTTTGTTCTAAAATTTAGTTTTTGTTCTGGCAAGAATTAGATGTTCAGCATATTGGCAATCTCTGAGAAATTGATGAATAAATCCTCATAGATATTAACTTTGATAATGGAATCAAACGGATATTGAACACTTACGATATTACCCTCAAAATAGTTTACTGAAATAGTTTTTCTCTTTGGATCTACAATCCAGTATTCACGTACTCCATAATTTTTGTAGTAGTATAGCTTACGGATATAATCATCTGAAGGGTTACCAGGAGAAACAATTTCAATAATGAAATCAGGAGCACCATTACATCTTTTTCCATCTAGTTTATCTTTATCACAGATAACCATTATATCTGGCTGAACAATTGTAAGTGGTTTATCAGACAGCTTGACATCAAATGGAGCAGGAAATACAGAGCAGCTTCCATTTTTAGATTTGATATAGTTTCTAATAATAACAAGTAATTCTGTAAGGATGGTTTGATGTATCTGTGAAGGACTTGCCATATCATAGATAACACCATCAAAAACTTCTGCTCTTTTGTCTTCTGGAAGAGCCTCGTACTGATCCAGAGTAATTAGTTCTAGTTGTGATTGTAATGCTGGCATAAAGAAAAGTCAAGGTGTTCCTTTATTATGAAAAGAAAAAAATTGATAATTTCAAGAAAAAACTTGAAGCAGAAGCTACATCGGCTATATATCAGTTATCAGATTATTTATATAGATATTATAAAAAGAAAGTTATACAAGAGTAAGCAAAGAGTCTATATTTTCAGACTTTAATAATCTTTAGGTGGTAACAACAACTTCAGATAAGTATTCGGATATATTTGGATTTACTGAAATGGAAGTGTTTCAGGCATTGGATGAATATGGTCTTAGTGATAATAAGAAAAATGTTAAGAGATGGTATGATGGCTTTATATTCGGAAGCTGTAAGGATATATATAATCCGTGGTCAATTCTTAACTATCTGGACAAGCTTGAGTATGGAACTTATTGGGCGAATACAAGTGCTAATAGTCTTGTAGGAAGACTTATAAGAGAGTCTAACAGGGATATAAAACAGAAGTTTGAGGATTTGCTGAATGATAAAAGTATATGGTGTGAAATAGATGAACAGAATTTCGCTGGAAATATTCAGTTTCTTTGATACAGGTAACAGAATGTCGGGAAGTCAGCCTGAAAGATTTTATCATGGTTTTGTGTTAGGTCTGTTAGTTGAAATCATAATTAAAACAGGTTCTAAATTTACCTCTTACAAAAAAGCAAATTTAGAACCTGTTTTATTATAATCTCCCGTCTTGATACTTAAATAAAAATCTAGTTGTAATTTACCAGCATAATCGAAATATTATTAATAGCCAGAGTACTATATAACAAAAAATTAGTTATGCATAACACACAATACAAAATATTTAACAAGTATTATTTATATATTCATAACATATAATAATAACCAATTACAACTTCTGATTTTTCTCCATATACTCATCATACAAAGCAATAACCTTATTCATAACCTCAGGGCCAGGGGCACCAAGTGTAAGACGTTTTTCAACACATGTCTTAAGACTGATGGCTTCGTATACGTCTTCTTCAAAGACTGGGCTTATCTTCTTGTATTCATCAAGTGAAAGGTCATCAAGAGCAATTCCCTTGTCAATGCACATAAGAACAATCTGACCTACGATACCGTGGGCATCTCTGAAAGGAACTCCCTTCTTAACAAGATAATCAGCAGCATCAGTAGCATTTGTAAAGCCCTTCTTTGCTGAATCTTCCATGCGGGCATCGTTGAACTTCATAGTATCAATCATTCCCTTGAATAAGCTTACGCAGCCTTTAACAGTGTCAATAGCATCGAAAGTAAGCTCTTTGTCTTCCTGCATATCCTTATTGTATGCAAGAGGAATTCCCTTCATAGTTGTAAGAATACTCATAAGAGCACCGTATACACGGCCTGTCTTACCACGAACGAGCTCAGCTATATCAGGGTTTTTCTTCTGTGGCATAATGCTTGAACCTGTACTGAAAGCGTCATCTAACTCGATGAACTTATATTCATTAGAGTTCCATATACATATTTCTTCAGAAAATCTGCTTAAGTGCATCATAATAGTAGAGAGGGCACTTAAGAATTCAATGACATAATCCCTGTCAGATACAGAGTCCATACTGTTGAGGGTAGGTCCTGCAAAACCAAGAAGTTCTGCTGTCATTTCCCTGTTAAGTGGGTAAGTTGTTCCGGCAAGCGCGCCAGCACCGAGAGGGCAGTAGTTCATTCTGTTATATATATCAGAAAGTCTGCTTCTGTCACGTCTGAACATTTCAAAATAAGCTGAGAAATGATGAGCAACAGTTACAGGCTGTGCCTTCTGGAGGTGAGTAAAGCCCGGCATATAAGTTTCAACATTTTCCTTGATTATTCTTAAGATAACTTCCATAAGTTCTCTTACTTCTTCGTCAACATTCTTTACCTCATCGCGTGTGTAAAGTCGCATATCAAGTGCAACCTGGTCGTTACGGCTTCTTCCTGTGTGAAGCTTCTTTCCGGCATCACCTATACGCTCAATAAGAGTTGCCTCCATAAATGTATGGATATCTTCATACTCATCTGTAATCTCAAGCTTTCCTGACTCTATATCAGAAAGGATATCCTTTAATCCGTCAGTAATCTGCTTTCCTTCATCCTCTGATATGATACCCTGAGCAGCAAGCATAGTAGCATGTGCGATACTTCCCTGAATATCCTGCTTATAGAACTTCTGATCAAATGAGATAGAAGCATTAAAGTTGTTTACAAGTTCATTAGTTTCCTTAGTGAAGCGTCCGCCCCAAAGTTTCATCTTTTACCTCTTTCCTGTATGCAGCACAATTCTGTGGCATACATATTATAAATATGATGTTGGGGTCAAAAGCCCCCAACTATGGTAAGTTTAATCAGCATTATTACTCTCATCACTGTCAAGATTATCAAAGTCGTCAAGTTCATCAAGACTGAAATTGTCAAGGTGAATTGTCAGGACGACATCCTTTTCATCAATCAGTTCCTGAATTAATACCGGCCAGTCAGATGTCTTAATAACATTCATACAGCACATTTTTTTGAAAGTATATATGCCAATCAATATAATAATGCATAATGAAGTGATTATGCAACCTAAAATGAAGTTAACAGGCATATATTTTAATGTTACAGTGTGATCACCGGCTGGAACATTTACACTTATGAGCGCACCATATATGTCATTAGTTTCTGCTTTTTTTCCATCAATGTATACAGACCAGCCATTATCATAAGGAATTGAGCATATAAGAGTTGCGTCCTTGCTTGCATTTACAGTACCAGTTATTTTATTGTTAGTGAACTCTGATACATTAAGTGAATTATTGTTAAGTATATTAAAGGCTTCTATGAAGCGTGAAGACTCAAGAGTGTATACACTTGCATTCATAGATGTATCGCCGGATATCACAATAATATCATCAGGTGTTGCATATCCAAGGTCGATTATAGTTCCGCCTTTCTTTAAGTCCTTATAAGTATACTCTGAACTGTTGATAGTTGCTGTAACCGTATCGCAGGAAGTGTTTCTTACAATCATATACAGGTGTCCGGCTTTGACAGGCTTGACCTCAAAGCTTGCATCGGTAGCATTCTCATAAGTAAGAGTAAATACATTGGATATGCCGGTAAGGTTCTTAATAAGTGAGTTCTGGTTCTCTATACCTGCATCATTGGCACTGTCAGCCTCCCATCCATAAGGGTCATTGTAAGTCATAAAACCGATAGGAAGAGTATAGTTATTCTTGTAAATAAATTCGCCGTCACTGCCCGTATAGTATGAGCGGAGCGGGCTTTCTGTGAGTATGCGGTTAGATATGGCATACTTTACAGAAAAAAGGCTTTCAGTGACAAGTGTAGCACCATTGTACTTGTAAGCATTAAATGAGTGTTCAAAGCCTAGTTCACCGAAGAACTCCTCCATGGCACCATTGGATGTCGATGAAAATGTTGATATGCTATGGTAATTGTGCCATGCACCGTCATTGTTAGAACGGCTTCCAAACTTTTTGTCCATACGGTAGAAAGATGAGTCATCATCGGCAACTGTCTGGGTAACCGTCTTAACCGCATCATAGTCAAGAAGGTAAGAAGAACGGCTTGTAGTTCCAATTCCGGTTGAGTCCATATTGATGGTACATTCTATAATGCACAGCGAAAATGCTATGAAAATTATGACAGGAACTTTAAATTCATGCTTTAAATGTATAAGCATAATAAGTGCATACACAAGGATAAAGGCACCGCTTATATATACTATCGTAAAGTCATAAGTTTCATCTACCGTAAATACCTGCTCTATAAATAACAGAATACCGATGGCTATCCATAAAGCACCTCCAAGCTGCTTTGTAGTCATGCTCTTTAAATGACTTAATGCCTCGTAACACATAGCGAGCAGGAAGAATACATATATAAAGGACTGTCTGCATGGAAGGCTGTTAGGAAAGTGGAAGCCATGCCATATAAAATTAGGTATATTAAGGTTAAATGCTGTAAGGAATATCAGTACAAGTGCTGATTTTCCTATCTTTTCACGAAGGTCAACCTTTTTATCCATAACATAAAGTGGGAAGAGCAGCAGTACGGCAACTGAGCAGTATATGTTAGGGTAGTGATCAAGTCCTAAGTGGACAGGCACATTTATAAGATGTCTTGTAACAATATTCAGTATACTGAAGTACAGTGACAGCTTCTTAGGAAACTCAATGTTGTTTGAAGCTGAAAGTGTAAATGCATAAAACTCAGGAAGTAACAGGCACGCTGCAAGTCCGCCTGCAAGAAGTGAATATATGGCAAAGTTTAGGAACTTCTTTACATATATTACAGGCCTTCTTGTTCCTTTGTAAGCAGCCATAAGCACGATAAAGTATAAAACAACTGATATACATACCATAATGGCGATATAGTAGTTGGTGTATATACATAATCCAAGTGTTATACAGTAAAGAAAACAACGGTTTTCATTAACAAGCCTTTCAAGTCCAAGTATAATGAGTGGAAGTAATACAAGGCAGTCAAGCCACATAATGTTCCAGCTATAGGCAGCCACAAAGCCGGACAGAGCATAAAACATTCCAAAGAGTGCTATAGTACATTTTCTGGTGTTGAAGTGCTTTGATATATAATAAGTAAATGTAAGGCTGCTTAAGCACAGCTTTAATATGATGATTACATTCATAATCTCAATCATATACTTCTGTGGGAAAAGCACTATAAACCAGTTGGAGGGACTTGCAAGATAGTAGGCATACAGCGCGGTAAAGTTAGTTCCCATACCGATATCCCAGCTATAAGTCAGGCTTTCTCCGTGTCTTAGCTTGTTCCAAAGTTCGGAAAAGAAAGGCGCATACTGGTGATACATATCTGAGCGCAGATAACAGTTGTTGCCAAAAGGATATATTTCTCTTGCAATATACAGTGCAGTCATTATAATAAGTGGAATGACAAATGCTATTATATATGTTATTCCACCGCCAGGAATACTGGAATCTGTTTTGTCAAAAAGGGTAAAATGCCTTTTATGTTTTCTGGATGTATTAGTAGAATTGTCGTTAAGCGAATTCAAAATATTAACCCCCTGTTTAGTAATTGGTTACATTTTACCAAAATAAAAAAATACTGTAAATAATATAAGTTAATTATTTAAGGTTTGACTTGTATTATTGAGTTTTATTAGGTACAATAAATATGTATGCGAAGGGACCTTATAATTAATGTTTAAAGTTATAAGGAGTATACATGGATATAGTTAAGATATTTAATAAATATAGAATATATACAAAGTATGCTGTGATAACTATCATCATACTTGTGTGCGGGCTTTTATACTATGGTTCAAAGCATAAAAATGTGGCTGGCAGTGATGATATATATTCTTTTGACAACAATCAGGCGACAGACACTTCATCCACACAGGAAGAGTTGTATACCAAAGATACCTCACAGACTGCTGCAGGTCTTAGTCAGGATATTGAGGATAAAGGGCTCATTTATGTGTATATATATGGTGAAGTAGAAAGTCCGGGAGTTGTGGAGTGTATGGAGGGTTTAAGGGTATATGAGGCTGTCGGGCAGTGTGGCGGTTATACTGACGAAGCCGATGTAGGCAGGATTAATCCTGTACGGAAAGTATCAGATGGCGATAAGATATATATTCCACGCATAGGTGAGGAGTATAGTGCTGACAGTTATTCAGATACCGTATCAGATGAGGCTTCCTATGCTGGCGGTGAGAAGTCAGGAGGCAGTCTTATTAATATTAATACTGCCACAAAGGAACAGCTTGTTGCGCTTTCAGGTATAGGAGACTCAAGGGCAGAGGATATAATAAGCTACCGCAGTAAGCATGGCAGCTTTAAAAGTATAGAGGACATTAAGAATGTGCCGGGAATTAAGGAGAGCACATTCAGTAAGATTAAAGATTATATATGTGTTTAAGCAAGGAGTAATTACAGATATGGCTGGTAAGGTATTAGTTGTAGATGATGAAAAGATGATTGTTAAAGGTATAAAGTTTAGTCTTATACAGGATTATAGCGTTGTTGACTGCGCATATGACGGAGAAGAGGCGTTAAATATGGCTAAGAACAACGATTACGATATAATTCTTTTAGATATTATGCTTCCAAAGATGAATGGTCTTGAGGTATGCCAGCAGATAAGGGAATTCTCTAATGTGCCTATTATTATGCTTACTGCTAAAGGTGATGATATGGATAAGATTATGGGGCTTGAATATGGTGCAGATGACTATATTACAAAACCATTTAATATTCTTGAAGTAAAGGCAAGAATGAAGGCCATATTAAGAAGAAATAACAGCAATAAGGAAAAAGAGGCAGTTAAGAGCAATGTTTTAGTTGTTGGAGATATGAAGATAGACTGCGACAGCAGAAGTCTTTTTATCAAGGGCAAGGAAATATATCTTACAGCCAAAGAATTTGACCTGCTTGAGCTTCTTGCTTTTAACCCTAACAGGGTATACAGCAGGGATACATTGTTAAAGACAGTATGGGGAGCTGATTATCCGGGCGATGGAAGAACAGTGGATGTCCATATAAGACGTCTGCGCGAAAAGATAGAGGATAATTCAAGTGATCCTAAGTATGTTCATACCAAGTGGGGAGTAGGTTATTATTTTAATGTTTAAACATAATGATATGGGAACACATAATAAGCCAGTTAAGTTGGATAAGATTATAGGTGGTATCCGTAAGTGCCTGTTTAGCGCACGTTTCAGGATAATATTGATGGTATCGGTGCTGGCAGTCATATCTACTGTATCGGCGGTTGCGGCAGTAGAGTATTCATATATCAGTTCGCTCATTAATTCAAGAAAGGACTATGTCTGTAATGAGGCGGTGCTTATGTCGGCTGAATTTACAGACTACAAGGACCTTTCGGATGCAAGGAATGATGGGATGTATGAAAATCTTATGAACTATTCTGCGCTTAATCAGGCAAGAATTCGTGTGGTAGATAGAAAGTATATGGTAAGCCTTGATACGTATGCGGTAGATACAGGAAAGACTATTGTAAGTTCAAAGGTAATAAATGTGTATGAGAATTCAAAGGCTGTTGCGGAGTATAACCGTAAAGTTGGCAATATAGAGGCTGTTTCACCTATATACAATAATGAGGGCAGTGTTATCGCGGTTCTGGTGGTGAGTCTGGATATATCTGACATAAGAGTGCTTGCAGGAGATGCATTTGAGGGAATATATATGATAGTGTTTGTTGTTATTACATTTATCATAGTATGCTCAATAGTTCTTTCATACTTCTATATAAGAAGATATAAGAAGGCTTTAAAGGTTGTCGAGGATGTGGACTTTGGCTATATAGATAAGAGGGTAGAGGTGAAAGGCTCAACTGAGCTTAAGGATTTTGCCACACATTTTAACAGTATAATGGATAAGAACAGCGAGCTTGATTCTTCAAGGTCGGAGTTTGTGTCAAATGTATCGCATGAGCTTAAGACACCTATAACATCGATAAAGGTGCTTGCAGATTCGCTTAATATGCAGGAGGATGTACCTGTTGAAGTGTATAAGGAGTTTATGGAGGATATTGTAAGTGAGATTGACAGGGAGAATAAGATTATTGAAGACCTGTTGTGTATGGTAAGGCTTGATAGGGCATCATCTACGCTTAATATATCATCTGTTAATATGAATGAGCTGTTAGAGCTTGTATTAAAAAGACTTAAGCCTCTTGCACAGAAGAAGAATATTGAGATTTTGTTTGAGAGCTTCAGACCGGTTGTTGCGCAGGTTGATGAGGTTAAGCTCACACAGGTTATATCTAATCTTGTTGAAAATGCAATTAAGTATAATAATATGGATGGCTGGGTACATGTATCGCTCAATGCGGACCACCAGTTTTTTTATGTAAGGGTTGAGGATTCAGGAATAGGTATTCCTAAGGACAGCCAGGGTAAGGTGTTTGATAGGTTCTACAGGGTAGATAAGGCAAGATCAAGGGAAACTGGCGGAACAGGCCTAGGATTATCAATAGTAAAGAATATCATACTTATGCATCATGGTACGATAAAGCTTTATAGCGAGGAAGGTATGGGAACAACATTTACGTTCAGAATACCTCTTAATTATGTTGAAGAAGACGAAAAGTAAGACATGTTTAGTAACACAGAACAGGAGAGGCGCATGTTTAGTAAGATTGCAAAAAGAATAATATGTATATTGATATGTGTCAGTATGATTGTGTCTGTAAATGCATGTTCTTCTGGCAGCAGTGATAAAAAGTACACTATATATTATACGAACAGTTCAAGGGATAAGCTTATTGCACGCGACTGTAAGATAGACGAGAGTGCTTCTGTTGAAGAAAAAGTAAAGGCACTGTTAGATAATATGAATATAAGATCATCAAGCAAGGATGAGTATGTCATAAAGCCTGAAAATGTTAATCTTCTGGAGGTTAATGTGAAGGGAAAGACGGTAAACCTTAATTACACAACGACTTATAAGCAGATGAATTCACAGACAGAGCTGTTATTCAGGGCAGCAGTTGTCAAGATGGTTACTCAGATAGATGATATTGTTTATGTACATTTTTATATTGATGGCAAGGAAGCTGAATACGAGGATGGAAGTATTATAGGTCTTCTTAAAAGCAATGATTTTACGGAGTCTGACAGTAATATAGGTGAAATGAACTGGCGTAATGTGCAGTTGTACTATGCCGATGAGGATGGAACTGGTCTTGTGAAGGTTAAGGAAATACTTGCATATAATAAAAATATGTCGGTGGAAAAAATGATAGTCCAGCGTCTTATAAGCGGACCGACAACACAGAATTGTTATTCTTCTCTTCCGGAGGGTGTGAAGCTGCTTGGTGTATCTGTAGTAGATAAGGTGTGCTATGTCAATCTCAGTGAAGAATTTGCGGATGAACTTGTAAATGTTGCATCAGAGGTTGAGATATATTCTATAGTGAATTCGTTATGTTCGCTTGATTATATAGACTCAGTCAAGATATTTATCAACGGTGATTATTCAAAGGAATTCAAGGATAATATAAGCCTTGACCGCCTATATAAGTATAACCAGTCTTTGGTAAGGTAAGTTATGTGTTCCGGAAAGGAACGGAATTAAGTATTGAAAAGACCTTTATTCACCGTGGCTGTAATACAGCTTATGGCTGCGGTGATATCTGTGTGGTGTCTGGAATATGCAGGGTTTAGCCTTACAGAATATATTCTTGTGACACTTTTTATTGGAATTATATTATTAGGCGCAGTTATGTTTTATATACGCATAAACATGGTGCCTGTCTTTTATTTTCTTGTTTTTATATTATATCCCATAACAATAATACAGGCTATGCATATAAGCGGGAGTCTTGATAAGATTTATGATTATGAAAGTTTTAGTGGTACAGTGGATAATATAGCTTATAAAAATGACTATGTAATGCTGTATCTTAAAAGCAACAGCCTTAATGCGATGGGGATAGTTGTATATGCCAACAGCAAGGCAGCAGACAATATATGTGTGGATGACGAGCTCATTGTATATGGTACTGTGAAACGTTTTGAAAGGGAGCGTAATCCCGGTAACTTTAACAGCTATATGTATTATACATCAGGCGGTTATCCGTACAAATGCAACGCTGATAATATAGAATTGGTTAAGGGAAACTCTGACAGCCTTAAGGCGCAGTTATACAGGTTAAAGCAGCGTATTAAAAATGTATACAGAATGGTGTTTGATGAGAAAGCCTGTCAGCTCATGAATTCTATGGTTTTGGGCGATAAGTATGAGCTTGATGGTGACATAAAGGAAATGTATCAGAAAAGCGGTATGTCACATCTTCTTGCTATAAGCGGATTACATATATCAATAGCTGGAATGAGTGTATACAGGCTGTTAAGGAAAAGGCTTGACCGCAGCATATCAGCAGTTGCAGGTATTATTGTCATATTATGCTATCTTATGATGACAGGTTCGCCAGTGTCAGCGGCAAGGGCGGTTGGTATGCTTGTTATAGCCATTATTGCGGACGTTAGGGCAAGAACTTATGATATGCTCACAGCATTATCGATAGCATCAGTGCTACAGCTATTATCCAATCCTTACTCAGTGTGTAATATGTCATATATTATGTCATTTCTTGCTATACTTGGCATAGCACTTGTATTTCCACTATTCGTATCTGAAGATAAGACACTTATTGTAGTCAGAAAAAAATATAGAAAAAAACGGACATTGGCAGATGAACTTATATATATGCTGTGTGATTCGTTAAGCTGCTGCATAGCTGTGCAGATTACGCTGCTGCCAGCAGTATTATATTATTCATACGAAACCACATTTATAAGTATTATACTTAACTGCATAGTCATACCGCTTATGCCGGTTGTTATGATAAGTGGCATAATAACAGGGATAGCAGGATTAATTTCTATAAATGCAGCGGTATTTTTTGCAGGTGCGGCAGACTATATTCTTAAGTTTTATGGATTGGTGTGTGATATTGCAGGGACGTATGGAAAGTCTTATGTTACAGGAAGACCGCAGGTGGTACAGATAGTTATATATGCGATTGTTCTGTGTACATGTATTGTAGTGGAGTCGGACAGCTTTAGGTATTATATGGGCAGGCATATGAAAGCATATATTAAAAATATTGTTATGGTTGTATTGATTGTGACATCGGTTCTTAATATGCATTATATTCCATATAATGGGTTGTATATCAGCATGCTAGATGTAGGGCAGGGCGACTGCATATATGTAAGGGATGTAAATGGTGTTAATTACCTTTTTGACGGAGGAAGCACTGATATTAAAAATGTTGGAAAGTACAGGATATATCCGGCTTTAAGGGCTATGGGAGTTAAACGTATTGACTATATTATAATAAGTCATACTGATGCTGATCATATTAATGGCATAAAAGAGCTTATAGATATGTGCAATGATACATTTGTCATAGGAGAGATTGTTATGCCTGATATAAAGAATAAGGAAAATGTGGCTTCGTATATGGAAATGGTTAATACTATAGAAAATGCAGGAATAAGGCTCAGTTATAAAAAGGCTGGTGACAGGCTTGTTAATGGCGGTGATTTCAGTGTAACCTGTATGCATCCGTGTGCAGATTATGATTATGAGGATATTAATGACTTTTCAGCGGTATACCGGATACGTTACGGAGGATTTTCAATGATGATGATGGGAGATGCAGGAAAAAAGGCGGAGCAGTGTATGATGAGTGACTGGAACGGAAAGCTTAATACAAGCATATTAAAGGCAGGACATCACGGCTCAAAGTATTCAAGCAGTGAAGAGTTTCTTGAGTACATAAGTCCTGCGGCGGCACTGATATCGTGTGGCATAGATAACAGGTATAAGCATCCGCATAAGGAAATGCTGCAAAGAATAGAGGCTCTTGGCGCTGCCAGCTATAGAACAGATGAGGGCGGGGCGGTTATTATTAAGGTTGATAGTATGAATATGCAGATAAAAAGTTATTGTGTCAGTCGTTAGTTTATTTTACACAATCGGCAAACGAAAATAACTGCCCCAGTCTGCGAAACTAAGCGGTTATAATCTTTGTTTATAATTCAATTATCAATCCTTTATAAGGAATAATATTTACAAGGATTATAAGAAAATGTTACAATACTATTTATGAAAACTTTGAATGAACATATTAAAAAAGGTGAATATCAGAAGGTATATCTTATATATGGAGAAGAAGAGTACCTGAAAAAACAGTACCGTGACAGGATGAAAGAGGCAATAATAGGCGATGACACCATTAATTACAGCTATTTTGAAGGAGATGGCACTAGGGCGGAGGATGTTATTGCCATGTGTGAAACGATGCCGTTTTTTAGCGACAGAAGACTTGTTATAGTGAGTGACAGCTCATTTTTTAAGTCTGCCAATGATGCGCTTGCAGATTATATTAAGAAGCTTCCAGATTATATTGTACTCATATTCATTGAAAAGAATGTAGATAAGAGGAATAAGGTATATAAGGCAGTAAATAGCGCTGGTTATGTATGTGAAATGGCTTACCAGACAACTGCGATGCTGAAAAAATGGATAGCAGGCATGCTTGCAAAGGAACATTTTAAGGTCGCTGAGGCGGCATGTGATATGCTTCTTGAAAAGACAGGGGCTAATATGGAGCTTATAAGGAATGAGGTTGATAAGCTCATAAGCTATTGTGAAGGAAAAGAGGCAGTTATGCCGGAGGATATAAGTGCAGTATGCTCTACGCAGACGACAAGCCGTATATTTGAGATGATAGAGGCGGTTGCGGGTAAGAACAGGGATAAGGCGCTGAATTTGTATTATGACCTCTTAGAATTAAAAGAGTCACCTATGCTTATTCTTTATCTGATAGTAAGACAGTTTAATGGAATACTACAGGCAAAGGATTGCGTGGCAAAAGGAATGTCAAGCAGGGAGGCTGCATCATATATTGGTGTACAGCCTTTTATTGCGGGTAAGTATCTGTCGCAGTCAAAGTATTTTACAACAGATATGATAAAGGAAATTTTAAAAGAGTGTGCAGATGTTGAGGAGTGCGTAAAGCAGGGAAGACTTCAGGATAAGCTTGGAGTTGAAATGATAATTATTAAGTATTCGTCATGATAAACAACTATAAATTAAATAGGTTATAAAAGAAATATCTTTTGGTTCTAAAACTTGCCTTCAAGTAAAGTTTAGAACCTATATTTTTGGTAAGAACAATAGATTAAGCTGTAGTTAAATATTGATAACTACAGCTTTTATTATAGAAAAAAGGACAGGTGCGAGGGTATGCACCTGTCCTTAAATAATATCCTGTAATAATTAAGCTAAAGTGTTAACAGCTTTAGTAATGCGAGATACTTTTCTAGCTGCTGTGTTCTTGTGGAAAATTCCCTTAGAAGTAGCCTTAGAAATCTCAGCTATAGCAACAGGAAGAGCAGCCTCAGCAGCAGCCTTGTCACCAGCAGCAACAGCAGCGTCTACCTTCTTTACATAAGTCTTAACTCTAGACTTAATAGCCTTGTTTCTATCAGCTCTTACCTGACTTGTTATTACTCTCTTCTTAGCAGATTTAATGTTAGCCAATCCGTACACCTCCAAATTTTAATAAAATTCATAGTTAAATGTTTCGCATTAAAGCCGGACACGGACGATCTAATGTAAACATACTCATATATCTTATAGTACAAATACGAATATGTCAACATAAATCTACAAAAAATATAATAAAAAATAGATTGAGTATGAATAAGTGGGGCAATTATGCATATTATGATATAAGGGCGTATAAAAGAAAGTAAGTAGATGAAAGCCAGAGATTTACTTTTCAGGCGCATAACAACAAATATTCATAAAGAATAAATGTCAGAGGAATTAGCAGATTATATGAACATATGCATAAAAACAAATATTTATTAGTAAGAAAGAGTACTGATAAGAAAAATATGCTAAATTGTAATAATATAAAAATATGCATATAAGAATGAGACAACTAAAGAAGAACGGGATTATCAAATATAGATTGGATATTTACACAAGTTTCCAGATATATATGCAATAATATGGACTTAATTACCCAATATAGACTGGATATTAAGAAATATAGAATAGATATTAATTAAGATAGATGAGGCAGGATAAGTATGGATTATGAGATGGGAAGGACTGACCTTGCGGTAGAGCTTAACGAAAGCATTTCTAAGAAAAGCGGAAAGCTTAAGGGCATAGTAGTCAATGAATTTAATGATACAGATACAGCTATAAAGGTGACAGAGATAAAGATTACTGATAAAAGAGGCGCAGATGCCATAGGAAAGCCACAGGGCTCCTATATAACGATAGAGGCAAAGGATATAAGTAATGCAAGTGAGATGTACAAGAAGAAAGTTGTGGATATATTGTCTGAATATATTAAAAAACTTCTCAAGGATAATATATCAGATGATAAATGTGAGCCTATGACACTTCTTGTAGCAGGACTAGGAAACCGTTGTATAACGTCCGACTCTCTTGGCCCGCTTGTTGTTGACGGACTTATGGTTAATCATCACATTCTTATAGAAAGTGGGGAGAATGGTGGCATATGCGCTATTATTCCCGGAGTTATGGCTGATACAGGGCTTGAAACGGCAGATATAATAAAGGGCATAGCAAAGCAGGTAAAGCCGTCTGCCATAATAGCTATAGATGCGCTTGCGGCAAGGGATATATCAAGGCTTAATACGACTGTACAGCTATCTGACAGGGGTATTAATCCGGGTTCAGGAGTTGGTAATCACAGAGAGGGGATTAATGAGGATAATATCGGAGTTCCTGTGCTTGCGCTTGGTGTACCTACGGTCATAGATGCATTTACTATAGCCATAGACCTTGTAAGTCCGCTTATGAAAGAATTCACAGCAGAGGAAAAGTCTGCATTTTTTATGAAAATATATAAAGAGGGCATAAGTGATATGTATGTTACACCGAAGGCGATAGATACAGATGTGCAGAATATAAGCACAGTTATATCAGAGGCTATTAATATGGTGCTTTAAAATATATTGTTATTGGCAGGAGGCATTATGAAACCAAAGTACAGGCCATTATATATTGTAATGAGTGCAGCTATAGTACTGTTTATAATATTTTTTGAAAGAAATGTAGGCTTTGCTTCATTTGCAGAGGAAATGTTCATAAACGGCTGTATGAATATGGTTATGCCGGGGGCTGCGTATTATTGTGAACCGCAGAAGCTTAATAATGATACAGTGTTTGATGAGCTGTTAAAAACGACAGTGCCGGTGAGTGCCATGCTTCCAAAGAATAATGATGACTATATTATGCTTGCAGACAATAGCTGTGATTATAATGAAAATAATGCAGATACAGATAAGGCTGGTGAAATTATGCAGGATACAACCGTCACAAAGGATGCAAAGACAGATGGTAATACAGGGCAGAATGGCAGCACAGATATATCAGCTGGAATTAAGCAGGAGAGTAAAAATACTGATAATTCCACGCAGGTATCGGCAGCTATTTCAAAAAAAGATATTACAGGAACAGTTTATAGCAGGGCAGAGCTTTCAGATTATGGTTTTGTACATAATCATTTTTATATAATTACGTCAGTGACAGACCTTACAGAGAATATGCTAAGACCGGCGGAGTTTATCGATAAAAATCTTTCGATAGATAAGAGTGACGGAAAGCCAAAGATACTTATATTCCACACACATTCGCAGGAAGGCTTCACAGATACAGTTGAGGGGGATGCCTCAACAACTATAGTCGGTGTCGGGGATTATCTTACAGAGCTTCTTGTAAATAAGTATGGATATAACGTCATACATGACACCACCGTGTATGATTATGTTGACGGGAAGCTTGACAGAAGCAAGGCTTATACATATGCAGAAAACGGAATAGCACGTATATTGGAAGAAAACCCGACAATAGAGGTGGTTATCGACCTTCACAGGGATGGTGTTGCCGATACGACACATCTTGTAACAGAAGTTGATGGTAAGAGCATGGCCAAGGTAATGTTTTTTAACGGGCTTAGTTACAGTAAGGTCAATGGTGATATTGCGTATCTGTACAATCCTTATAGGGATGATAATCTTGCCATGAGCCTTCAGATGCAGCTTCTTGGAGAAGCGTATTATCCGGGTTTTTTAAGAAGAATATATATAAATGCGTACAGATACTGCCTGCATGAGAGAGGTCGATCAATGCTTATTGAGGCTGGAGCGCAGACGAACACATTTGAGGAAGTAAAGAATGCAATGGAGCCGTTAGCTGACATATTAGATAAGATGCTTTCAGGAGAAAAGGTAATTGGAGATTAACAGGTGTCTACTCAGCTTTATATATAGGCTTATATCGTATTATTTAGTGTTTTTAAAATGCGTATTCGTATAAAATTAAATATAAATATAAACTATAATAGTCATGTTACAACAAAAACCCTGCTTTATACAACAAAAGCAGGGCTTTTTACAACATTTTTATCGATAAATACAATAAAAACTAAAGTATTGACAAATGATGCTATAGATAGTAACATAATATTGCTGATAGCAGATGAGCTATAATCATTAATCGCATGCGATTATCAGGGCAGTTATCCTGCCACAGTATTCCCAGTTTTATTACAATATCCCATGGCCGGGGGATTAAGACAATTACATATTAAGTTTATTGATTAAAAGTATTAATTAAAATTATCAAAGTTTGAAAGGATTGTATTAGCTTATGGAGAAAGTGTTATGTTCTAATGTTATGGGTTATGCAGAATTTATTGAGAAGATAAAGAAGATGTCAGAGTCAGTGGCAGGTGAAGATGGAAGTGTGCAGGTAACGCATGTCATCAAGAATAATGGTTGTGAATATGACGGACTTGTTATATTAAAAAAGGGAAGCTCTATTTCACCAACCATATATCTTAATGGTTATTATGAACAGTACTGCAGGGGAAAGTCTTTTGAAAGTATATATGCAGGAATTAAGGAGCTGTATCTTTTTAACAAGGACAGAATAGATATAGATACAAAGAGTTTTATGACATTTGAAGGCATTAAGGATAAGATTGTGTTTAAGCTGATTAATTATAATGCCAACAGAAAGCTGTTAAGCCTTATTCCGCATAAGAAGATATTAGACCTTGCGATGGTGTTTTACTGCATGATTGAAAAGGGTGCGGAGGCTAATACGACAGCGCTTATATATAACTCCAATCTTGGACACTGGAATGTCAGGGAGGATGATGTATACAGGGCTGCCATGAATAACACAGCGCGTATTCTGCCGGCAGGTATAACTGAGATGTCACAGTTGCTTGAAACTTATGAGGATTATGGAAAAGTTGATATGGGGATTACAAAGGAGGAGATAGAAAGCTGCCAGTTGTATGTACTTACGAATGACTGTCGTATTAACGGTGCAGCGTGTATGCTTTATGAAAATATGTTAAAGGATTTTGCAGACAGGATAGGGAGCAATCTTTACATATTACCATCATCAATACATGAGGTTATAATTCTTCCTAAGTTTGCAATGTTTAATAAACAGGAGTTAATTAATATGGTGAGGGATGTGAATTCTGAAGGTGTTGCAGTAGATGAAGTGTTGTCATATACAGTATATGAATATGACAGGGAAACAGGGGAACTTAGCATGTAAATGCATTTAATGTACATGATGGGAGTCGAACCCACGGCCTTTCGCTCCGGAGGCGAACGCTCTATCCAACTGAGCTACATGTACAGACATAACATATATCATACACTATTTTTTCCGATACGGCAATATTTATAATTTTACTTTTGATTTTATTATATTTATTTGGTACACTATTATCTATGAATAAAGAACGTTAATATGACTGAAGGGGGAATATACGGATATGCGTATCAATAAATATCTGAGCGCACAGGGGGTCTGTTCACGCCGCGAGGCGGACAGGCTGCTTGAGGCTGGCAGAATAACTGTGGATGGTGTTGTTGCAGAGTGCGGACAGCAGGTGGATGAAAGCAGTATAATATGTATAGATGGCAGCAGGATAAGTGAAGAAAAGCCAGAGGATATCCTTATGGCATTTAACAAGCCAAGAGGAATAGTGTGTACAACAACTGATAATCAGGGAAAGAATAATATAGTTGATTATATAGGCTATGATAAGCGTATATATCCTGTTGGACGGCTTGACAAGGACTCAGATGGTCTTATTCTTCTGACCAATAATGGTGAGATAACTGATAAGATATTAAGGTCAGTTAACGGACATGAAAAGGAATATGTAGTAAAAGTTAATAAAAATATAACTGATATATTTTTAAAGAGCATGTCTAAGGGCATATATCTTAAAGAATTAGAGGTTACGACAAAGCCATGTAAGATAAACCGAATAAACAGCGATACATTTCGCATAATATTGACACAGGGACTTAACAGGCAGATAAGAAGAATGTGTCAGGAACTTGGCTATAAGGTCGTAGAGCTTACAAGAATAAGAATAATGAATATAGAGCTTGGCGGACTTAAGTGCGGTGAGTACAGATTGGTTGAAGGAGCTGAGAAGAAAAAACTATATGAAAGTCTTTGATCTAATGATTAATGTATTAATGATTAGGTGCCTATAAATGTGCAAAGCGGGATGCTACAGCACATAAGTCTGGATTGTTGAGAGTAATGATGAAAGAGTAAATTATTAAATAACGGAGCGAAATAATGGATAAGTTAGAGAGAATTAAGGAATTAGTAGAATTACTGAACAAAGCAGGAAAGAGCTATTACTCAGAGGGACAGGAGATAATGTCTAATTATGAGTATGATGCCATGTATGATGAACTTAAGAAGTTAGAAGAGGAAACAGGCTGTGTGCTTTCTAACAGTCCTACAGTCAATGTAGGTTATGAGGTATTAAGTGAACTTCCAAAGGAAAGACATGACTCTCCTATGCTTAGTCTTGATAAGACTAAGGACAGGGAGGCTTTAAGAGACTGGCTTGGGGAGCAGAAAGGTGTTTTATCGTGGAAGCTTGACGGACTTACAATAGTGCTCACATATGAGGATGGAAAGCTTAGCAAGGCAGTAACAAGAGGCAATGGCGAGATAGGCGAGATTATCACGAATAATGCAAGAGTATTTAAGAATGTTCCGGTTACTATACCATATAAGGGAAAGCTTGTATTAAGAGGTGAGGCTATTATAACTTATTCTGACTTTAACAGGATTAATGAAGAAATTCCGGAAATGGATGCAAAGTACAAGAATCCAAGAAATCTTTGCAGTGGTTCTGTAAGGCAGCTTAATAACAAGATAACTAAAGAGCGTAATGTTAATTTCTTTGCATTTGCACTTGTATCAGCAGATAATGTTGACTTTAAGAATTCAAGGGCATACCAGTTTGAGTGGCTTAAAAAGCAGGGGTTTGAGGTAGTTGAGTATAAGATGGTCGACAGGGATAATATAATAGATACAATAGCATGGTTTGAGAAGACTATTGTAAATAACGACTTCCCATCAGATGGTCTTGTTATCATATATGATGATATTGCATATGGTGAGTCGCTTGGAAGAACAGCCAAGTTCCCAAGAAATGCAATGGCATTTAAGTGGACAGATGAAACAGCAGATACGGTCTTAAGACAGATAGAGTGGAGTGCCTCAAGAACAGGCCTTATTAATCCTGTTGCCATATTTGACCCGGTTGAGCTTGAGGGTACTAAGGTATCGAGGGCGAGTGTCCATAATATCAGTATTATGGAGGGCCTAAAGCTTGGAATTGGTGATAACATAAGAGTATTTAAGGCTAATATGATTATTCCACAGATAGCCGCTAATCTTACAGAAAGCGGCAATATCAGTGTGCCAGAGGTATGTCCTGTATGTGGACAGCCTACAAGAATCAGTGAAGTTAATGATGTCAAGACACTTTACTGCGATAATCCAGAGTGTCAGGCAAAGCACGTTAAGAGCTTTGCACTGCTTGTATCAAGGGATGCACTGAATATAGATGGTCTGTCAGAAGCAACGCTTGAGAAGTTCATACAGAAGGGTTTCATCAAGGATAAGACAGATATATTCCATCTTGATAAGTTTAAGGATGAGATAGTAGCTATGGAGGGCTTTGGAGAAAAGTCTTATGCCAATCTTATAGAGGCAGTTGAAAAGGCAAAGGACACGGACTTAGTAAGAGTGCTATATGGTCTTGGAATTGATAATATTGGACTTTCAACAGCAAAGCTTATCGTAAAGAAGTTAAAGGGCGACCCACAGGCAGTGCTTAGTGTGACAGCACAGGAGCTTACCGATATAGATGGAATTGGTGAGGTTATAGCTGAAGCGTTTGTCAGGTATTTTGCAGATGAGAAGAAAAAAGAGGAATATATAAGACTGCTAGGCGAGGTAAGACTTAAGGAGATAGAGGAGTCACAGGAAACAGAAGAACTTGCAGGAAAGACATTTGTAATAACCGGAAATGTGACACACTTTGCAAACCGCAAAGAATTAAAAGAGCTTATAGAGCGAATGGGTGGAAAGGTTACAGGTTCTGTGACAGGCAATACATCATATCTTATCAATAATGATTCGATGTCGCAGTCGACAAAGAATAAGACAGCCGCAAAGTTAGGTGTGCCAGTTATAACCGAAGAGGAATTTATCACACTTGCGGGATTAGAAGATATGTTGTAATATAGTGAGCACATAAGAAAAGCAGGTTTCGTGTATATAGCTGTAATTTTATATGCTTAATCTGCTTATTGTAAGCATTGCGCTGACAGAACGGAGGAATATTATGCCAATTAAGATACAGAACGACCTTCCAGCAAAGCATGAACTGGAAGAAGAAAATATATTCGTAATGGATGAAAGCAGGGCTCTTTCACAGGATTTCAGAGAGTTACAGATAGCTATCCTTAATCTTATGCCAATAAAGCAGGATACAGAATTACAGCTTTTAAGGGCGCTTTCTAACACACCATTACAGATAGATGTGACATTTATACAGGCTGAATCACATGTTTCAAAGAATACATCGCATTCACATATTAAAAAGTTCTATGAAACATTTTCAAGCATTAAGGATAAGAACTTTGACGGACTTATAATAACAGGTGCGCCAGTAGAAAAGCTTGACTTTGAGGAGGTCAATTATTGGGATGAGCTGACTACTATAATGGAGTGGTCTAAGGAACATGTAACTTCAACTCTTCATATATGCTGGGGTGCGCAGGCAGGACTTTATTATCATTATGGTATCAAGAAGGTTCTTCTTGATAAGAAGCTTTCAGGTGTATACAGGCACCATGTGCTTAACAGAAAAGAACCGCTTGTAAGGGGCTTTGATGACTTCTTTATGGCTCCTCATTCAAGACATACAGAGGCGTGCAGGGAAGATATATTAAAGAACCAGCAGATTAAGGTGTTTGCAGACTCAGAAGAGGCAGGCATATATATAGCTATAGGCCAGGAGGGCAAGCATATATTTGTTATGGGACATCCTGAATATGACAGAATGACACTTGACCAGGAGTATAAGAGAGATATAGACAAAGGTCTTGAACCAGAACTTCCAGTCAATTATTATCCGGATGATGATTGTAACAGAAAGCCGGTATTGTCATGGAGAAGCCATGCTAACAGTCTTTATACGAACTGGCTTAATTATTATGTGTATCAAACTACCCCTTATGACCTTAATGAGAAGGTGTCTAAGCTGGGGAATTAAGTTATTTAACTAAAAATGAAACAGAAAAATTCAGAATAAAATAGGTAATAAACAGCCACCAGTCATAAGCTGATTGGTGGTATTGTTTTACGCAGTAAAGAAATGAATGTCGGTGGAAAGAAGAATACATTCTGACATTAACAGCATAATATACAGCTATAATAAGGGAGTAAGATTTATGTCTGATAGTAATACTAAGAAGAAAGCAATGGATATGATTAATGGTTCCTTATGGAATAAAATACTTATATTTGCCCTGCCATTAGCGGCAAGCAGTATATTACAGCAGTTGTTTAACTCGGTGGATACAGCGGTAGTCGGACGATTTGCAAGCAGTCAGGCTCTTGCTGCGGTAGGAAGCAACAGCTCACTTATATCACTTATGATTAACCTTTTTATAGGCATATCACTTGGTTCTAATGTTGTCATAGCGCATTATATAGGACAGAGGGCAGAAAAAAATATACAGGCAGCAGTACATACGGCTATGGTTGTTGCAGTTATAAGCGGCGTGTTTGTTATGATAGCCGGACAGTTTATTGCAAAACCTGTGCTCCTTCTTATGGGAACGCCGGATGATGTTATTGACCTTGCGGTTCTGTATCTGAGGATATATCTTCTTGGTATGCCATTTATTATGTTGTATGACTTTGGTTCATCTATTCTAAGAAGTACGGGCGATAGCAAAAGACCGCTGTATAGCCTTATAGTGGCAGGAATAGTGAACACGGTGCTCAATCTTATACTTGTAATAGTATTTAAGCTTGGGGTATCAGGAGTAGCAATAGCAACAGTCATATCCAATATAGTAAGCTCATCAATAGTTATCTATATTCTTATGCATGATACAGGTTCAATCAGGCTTGACATAAAAAAGCTTACAATTGTTCCTAAGGAGTTGAAGAAGATACTTACTATCGGCGTTCCTGCTGGATTGCAGGGTATGGTCTTTTCAATAGCCAATGTCTGTATACAGAGTACAATAAACAGCTTTGGTTCGTCAGCGATAGCAGGCTCTGCTGCTGCACTTAATTATGAGTTTTTCGCATATTTTATGGTAAGTGCATTTGCACAGGCTACAGTAACATTTACAAGCCAGAACTATGGCGCAGGAAAATATGACAGATGTAGAAAGATATATCATATAGCAATGGCATTTTCATTATTGTCATGTGGATTGTTATCTGCTATATTCGTACTTGGAAGGGATATGTTCTTAGGCTTTTATTCAACTGATGCGGATGTGTTGTATTATGCTGAACAGAGAATAATAATAGCTATAACATTAGAGCTTTTAACATCCGTTTATGAGATAAGTGCAGGCGCTATGAGGGGACTTGGACATTCACTTCTCCCAGCCATAATAACAGTCATAGGTTCATGCGTGCTCCGTCTTATATGGATATCGACAGTGTGTCGTGTATTCCATGAATTCTGGGTGCTTATAATCATATATCCTATATCATGGATTATTACAGGTATCATAATGGTTATAGCTTACCATGTTATTAAAGGAAAAGTTATAAAGGCTGCTTGAAAACAATATCGATGAAGGGAAGTTTATGAAAAATATTAAACTTGTAAACAGAATAGTATATCTCATTTTTCTTTTTGCGTTTCTGGCATTTGTATTTTCGGGTTTTATATTCAGCAAGGTCGACATAAAGACACCTGCCGACGGCAAGGTAAAGCAAACTATTGAACCAGTGAAAACTGATTATATAGGAAATAATGAGATAGTATATTACATACAGCTTGATAGAACATCAAGTGATGATATGGCACTGTCATTTGTAAGCAGACATCAGGAAATAGAAGTATACGCTGACGATAATCTTATATATTATGTTAAGGCACATAAGTCAGTATATGGCACAACTACGGGAACGAATTATACTATTGTCAATATACCTTCTTATACAACAAGTGTTCTTAATTCCCCTTCCCAAGTAAAGTTTAGAACTGTATAAATTTCTCTCCCTGTTCTTAATAAAAGGCTAAAATATCTCGCTTAATCCAGCTTAATTAATTAAAACAAAAAGGATAAATGATACGTTAATAATAACAATATCATTTATCCTTTTCTTATGTGTTAAAATATTAGTATTATTGATGCTACCAATACTTTAATACATTTAATAATTACAGGCTGTTAATTATAAGTCGAAACCAAAGTAACGAACTGCGTTGTTGTAAGAGATACCTTCAACAATCTTCTTAAGAGCCTTTTCGTCGTTAGGGTATTCGCCGTTCTCAACCCATCCACCGATAAGTTCGCACATAATTCTTCTGAAGTATTCATGTCTTGTGTAAGATAAGAAGCTTCTTGAATCTGTAAGCATACCGATGAAGTTGCCAAGTAAGCTTAAGTTAGCAAGACTTGTCATCTGGTTAGTCATACCAACCTTGTGGTCATTGAACCACCAAGCTGAACCCTGCTGAATCTTACCAACTGCCTTAGAATCCTGGAAACATCCGATAACAGTTCCGATAGCAGCGTTAACTGAAGGGTTAAGTGAGTAGATGATAGTCTTTGGAAGTTCATCTGTGCTGTTAAGAGCGTTGAGGAACTGAGCCATCTCTGCTGAGCAGTCATAAGTGTTGATACAGTCATATCCTGTATCTGGTCCTAACTGGTTGTATCTTAATACGTTGTTATCACGGATAGTACCATAGTGTAACTGCATTACCCAGTTAAGCTTGTTGTATTCCTTACCAACAGATACCATGAATGCTGTCTTGAACTTGTTCATTTCTTCTGTTGTGATAGCTTCACCAGCGAATCTCTTAGCAAATATAGCTTCGATTTCTTCGTCTGTGTATGGCTTGTACATAACATATTCAAGAGCGTGGTCAGAAACTGAGCATCCCATTGAATCGAAGAACTGCATTCTGTTTCTTAAAGCATCCATAAGAGTAGCGAAAGAGTTAACCTTGATTCCGCTTACATCTGATAATGTGTTAAGGTAGTCAAGATATTCTGGCTTTTCGATGTTCATAGCCTTGTCAGGTCTCCATGCTGGAAGTACCTTTACGTCAAATGTATCATCTTCAGCAAGCTTCTTGTGCCATTCAAGTGAATCAACAGGGTCATCTGTTGTACAGATTAACTTAACGTTAGACTGCTTGATAAGGTTTCTAACTGACATAGAATCTTCCTGTAACTTAGCGTTGCAAAGATTCCATACTTCTTCGGCTGTATCGCCATTTAAGATACCGTTGTAACCGAAGTATCTCTGAAGTTCAAGGTGGCTCCAGTGGTAAAGTGGATTACCGATAGCCATCTCAAGTGTTTCAGCCCACTTCTGGAACTTTTCACGGTCAGAAGCATCACCTGTGATGTACTTCTCATCAACACCGTTAGTTCTCATCTGACGCCACTTATAGTGGTCACCGCCGAGCCATACCTGAGTAATATTCTCGAACTTTCTGTCTTCTGCGATTTCCTTAGGGTTGATATGACAGTGATAATCAACGATAGGCATCTGGTCAGCATAGTCGTGGAAAAGATGCTGTGCTGTAGGTGTTGAAAGTAAAAAGTCCTTGTCCATGAATTGTTTCATTGTTCTTAATCCTCCTGTGAATTAAAAATGTGTTGTATTGCGTTTTATAATATCAGCAGTGATAATGCTGTGTTTGTCAGCAGAGTCACCGCACAATACCTTCATTAAAACATCAACGGCGCATGTACATAACTGTTCAACATGGCTGTCGATAGATGTTAGTTCCGGTTCCGTACATATAGAGAGAACCGAATTATTATAACCAATAATCTCTAACTCATCAGGTACACTGATAGAGTGGGAGTGTGCATACTTGACTGAACCCGCTGCAAGCGAATCATCAGAAGTCACAACAGCATCAAATTCAATACCTTTATCATAAAGATAATTAAGATATTCCTTGGCGTGTGAAATGTTTTTGCCACACAGATGTCTGTAATCTTCAGGAAGTGTAATGCCAGCTTCCTTCAAGGCTCTCATATATCCTGCATACTTGTTCATACCGCTGTATGACTTGCTTGTGTATAAGTAGACTATATTACGATGTCCGTTATTAATCAAGAGGTTAGTTGCATTATATATGGCAATTTCATCATTACACATAACTGAATATATATTAGGTGCGTCAAGATATCCGTTCACTAAAACTATAGGTATATCCTTTGCTGCATTGATTATGTAATCATTGTTATAAGTATCTGTATTTTCTACAAACTGTGAACCGGCAAGTATTATTCCATCAACTCTTTTACTTAGTAAGAGTTCAAGATACTTCTTCTTATTGGTGTAATCTTTGCCAGTACAGCAGAGTATGGAGTCATAACTATGCTTTCTTAATTCCTGTTCAAGATAGTATACAGCATTGGCAAGGTAAATATCAGAAGAGTCAATACACATTATACCTATGGTTTTCATTGTATTAAGTCCTAGTCCCCTTGCAAATACATTAGGTGTATAATCAAGCTCTTTCATGGCATCCAATACCTTTTTCCTTGTTGCTAATGATACTCTTGCATTACCATTAAGAACACGGGAAACGGTAGCAATAGACACCCCGGCTTTATTGGAAACATCATATATATTCATAAATTAACCTCATTCTTGTAAGCTCTGGACAACGCTTGCATTAATGTGATATATAGGTGCAGCTGTTCGTTGGTTCATTAATTATAATTAACGGAATTGTATAATTATAAAAGTAGTAAAATATCATAAAAACACTGAATGTAAGCACTTACATATTGATAATCTGATTATACAATGGTATTATTATAAAAGCAAGTGTGTTAGTGTATTTTTGTTGTACTTAATTATTGTTATTAATGAGTTGTGCAGATGTTTCGTGACGGGTGCAGAACAATAACTGATAATTAAATTTGACAGAACATAATGTATACAAAAATAAGTATTGACTAAAAATGTATTTGAGTATATCATAGTTTGTGAAAGATAATGAAAGCGCTTACATACGCTTTCTGAATACCATTTACTGGTTAATAATCAGGGCATGTCCCTGTTATAATATGAGAAGTCTTTATAAGATTTTTCATACTCAGGTGAGGTAGTTATTAAATTAATGAGTAGTTACATATGAGCCTGGGAATGCGTAGTCCAGCAAAGCTGAGTGATACTGCGCCACAATAATATTAATATGGAATATCTTAATACATTTATTTAACAGACGGATATTTCATAGTCAGTATCTGCGCTCTTGCGTGGAGCTGAGATGCCCTTAGAGTGGGCGGAATGGAGGAATATATGCAGAGATTAAACAAGAGTATTACACATGCAGTTGACAGACCTGTAAAGGTTATGCAGTTTGGTGAGGGTAACTTCCTTAGAGCATTCGTAGATTATATCTTCGATGTTACTAATGAAAAGACAGATTTCAACGGTGGCGTTGTTATCGTTAAGCCAATCGAGTTTGGTACACTTGAAAGATTCCATGATCAGGAATGTCAGTACACACTTCAGTTAAGAGGTTTCGTAGATGGACAGCCTAAGGAAATCACACGTCAGATTACATCTGTAGTTGATGCTGTAGCAGCTATCGAAGATTATGACAAGTATGTTGAATATGGTACAAGCGAAACACTTAGATTTATCGTTTCTAACACAACAGAAGCAGGTATCGTATTTGATGAAACAGATAACGATCCTAACGCTCGTCCTCCTAAGACATATCCTGGTAAGCTTACACAGCTTCTCTATAAGAGATATCAGAAGTTCAACGGAGCAGCTGATAAGGGACTTATCTTACTTCCATGCGAACTTATCGCTGATAATGGTATCGAATTAAAGAAGTGTATTATGAAGTTTATCGAACTCTGGGGTCTTGAAGATGGATTCAAGGACTGGGTTAACAATTATTGTTCATTCTGCCCAACACTTGTTGATAGAATTGTTCCAGGTTATCCAAGAGAAGATGCTGCTAAGCTTTGCGAAGAGTGGGGCTATGAAGATCAGCTTATCGACAGAGCTGAAGTATTCGGTCTCTGGGTTGTAGAAAGTGATTCTAACCTTCCACTTGAACAGCTTGAGAAGGAACTTCCATTCAAGGAAGCTGGACTTAATGTAGTATTTACAAAGGATCATCATCCATATAAGGAAAGAAAGGTAAGAATCCTTAATGGTTCACATACTTCATTCGTATTAGCATCATTCCTTGCTGGTAACGATAACGTAGAGAACTCTATGAAGGATCCAGTTATCAGAAAGTACATGGAAGAAACACTTTACAACGAAGTTATTCCTACACTTTCACTTTCTAAGGAAGATTGTGAAGAATTCGCTAAGGCTGTTATCGACAGATTCCTTAACCCATTCGTAGATCACAGATTATTAAGCATTTCACTTAACTCTGTATCTAAGTGGGAAGCTAGATGTCTTCCTTCATTCTTAGGATATGTTAAGAAGTTTAACAAGCTTCCTAAGTACCTTACATTCTCTATCGCAGCACTTATGAGCTTCTATACATCACAGACAGAAGTTGAGTTCAACGGCGGTATTGTATTAAAGGGTGACAGAAACGGTGAAGAGTACAACATTACAGATGATAAGGCTGTACTTGATTTCTTCAGAGATAACTCTGGTAAGACACCAGCTGAATTCACACATGCTTACTTAAGCAATACTAAGTTCTTCGGTGGCGAAGACCTTACTAAGGTTCTTGACCTTGAAGAAGTTATCACAGGATATATTACAGATATCAGAGAAAGAGGTATGAGAGCTGTAGTTAACGATTTAGCTCTTGATGATGAAAAGTTAGCATAATTGCATCGGCAGTTTGCGGCGGAGTAATTCATAAGCCTTAGCTGAATTTAAGTTTTGGCATTGATTTATATCGTATTTTAAAGCATTAATAAGGGCGGGTGTTCTTTTTCATCCGCCCTTAAGTTATGTAAGAGGTATTGTGTATTTATACCCTTTTATTGTTATAATAAAAATGTTATGATATGAATGTAATCATCGAATTTTATAATTCTATGATGTATGCAGTTAATGATATATAGAGATTATATTAATTACAGGAGGTAGTTATGCAGGATTTTATTAAGATTAATAAAGATGATAATGTTGCAGTAGCTCTTAAGCCAATCGCTAAGGGCACAACACTTAATGTTGCTGGTACAGAAGTTACTACAATAGAAGATATCCCTCAGGGACATAAGTTTGTTATCAAGCCTATCAAGAAGGGCGATGCAGTTATAAAGTATGGTTTCAGAATCGGTTATGCACAGGCTGATATAGAAGTTGGTGGATGGGTTCATACACACAACTTAAAGACTGCGCTTGGTGATCTTCTTGAATATACATATAATCCAGAAGGACACAAGGATGTTGAGCCAACAGAGGAAGCGTTCTTTGAAGGATATATGCGTGAAAATGGTACAGTTGGTGTAAGAAATGAAGTATGGATCATCCCAACAGTTGGCTGTGTTAACTCTATAGCAAGAGCAATCGAAGCTACAGCAAGAGCTAACAAGCCAGAAGGCGTTGATGAAGTTGTTGCTTTCCCACATCCATACGGATGTTCACAGGTAACAGAGGATCAGGAGAATACAAGACACGTACTTGCTGACCTTATCAACCATCCTAATGCTGGTGCAGTACTTGTACTTGGTCTTGGATGTGAAAACAGCCGTATTGAAGTTCTTAAGGATTATATCGGTGAAGTTAACCCAGACAGAGTTAAGTTCTTACAGGTTCAGGATGTAGAAAATGAGCAGGAAGCTGCAGAAGGCATCATGAAGGAACTTATGTCTTACGCTGCTACATTTAAGAGAGAAAAGGTTAGTGCTAAGCATCTTATCGTTGGTATGAAGTGTGGCGGTTCTGATGGTTTATCAGGTATTACAGCTAACCCAACAGTAGGTCTTTTCTCAGATATGCTCGTATCTAAGGGTGGTACAACTATTCTTACAGAGGTTCCAGAAATGTTCGGAGCAGAAACTATTCTTATGAACAGATGTGCTAACAAGGAGCTTTTCGAGAAGACAGTTCATCTTATCAATGACTTTAAGGAATACTTCATCAAGAATGGTCAGGAAATTTATGAAAATCCATCACCAGGAAACAAGGATGGCGGTATCACAACACTTGAAGATAAGTCACTTGGATGTACACAGAAGTCTGGTTCATCACTTGTAAAGGGTGTATTAGCATATGGCGAGAGAGTATCTGATAAGGGACTTAACCTTCTTAGCGCACCTGGTAATGACCTTGTTGCTTCAACAGCTTGTGCAGCAGCAGGAGCACAGATGGTTCTTTTCACAACAGGACGTGGAACACCATTTGCATCACCAGTACCTACAGTAAAGATTGCTACTAACTCAAGACTTGCTGGCAATAAGAGCAACTGGATAGACTTCAACGCAGGAAGAATTGTAACAGATGACCTTCCACTTGAAGATGCAGCTAAGGAACTCTTCCAGCTTGTATTAGATGTTGCTTCTGGTAAGAAGGTAAAGGCTGAAATCGCTGGATTCCACGATTTAGCTATCTTTAAGCAGGGTGTAACTCTCTAATTAACAGGGGTTAAGCTTGAGTTCAATGTAAAAGCAAAAGATTGCATATAAATATGGTGACATATAGATATAAGGCGGGCGGAGATTTTTATTTCTGTCCGTCTTATAATAATGTGTGTTCGAAACCTTCCACACATAAAACAAAACTAAAGGAGAATGAAAATGAGTATATCAGGTAAGGATAAAGAGGGTACAGATAGAAGTATTCTTGAAAATAATAATAAAAATAACAGTAAAAATAATAGTGACAATAGAAATAATAACAGCACACAGTTTAAGGTTGCATTTATTACACAGGCGGCTGCGATTGCGGCGCTTTATGTTGTGCTTGTTATTCTGTTTAACTATTGCAGCTTCGGACCAATACAGTTCAGAATAGCAGAAGCGCTTACAATTCTGCCATATTTTACACCAGCAGCCATACCGGGACTCTTCGTAGGCTGTCTGTTATCGAATATATTAGGCGGTGCGGCAATATGGGATATAATATTTGGAAGTATCGCGACACTTATCGGTGCTATAGGAACTTATGTGTTAAGAAAGAATAAGTGGCTTGCACCATTACCACCAATCATAGCCAATACAGTTATAGTACCATTTGTATTAAAGTATGCATATGGTTCAGAGGGTATATTTGCGATGTTCTTTGTGACAATCGGAGCGAGTGAATTCATAGTGTGTGGCATTATTGGAATGTTACTTTTATTTGCACTTAATCCGGTAAGAAATGTGATATTTAAGGGTGTGGAGTAAAAGGCAAATTACAAGAGGCAAAAGAGGACTATCATACTAAATAATAAGTATGGCAGTCCTTCTTTTAGTTCTTTGGCAAGGGAAAGATACGCACTTTCACATACATGCCTGAAAGTAAAACACTCCATCTTTAGTAAAAAAGTCATATACTCCATTATATTTTTCAATAACCGATATTATGCTTCTTACACCGATGCCATGTCCTGCTTTGTCCGATACGGGTGTGTTATTAACAAATATAGGTTCAACAGCATATGTGTTTGTAATGTTGATACATAATTTATTGTTCTTATCAAACACCTTTACCGTGATAATGCGGTTTGAATTAGCTGAATTATAATCAGTGGAGTTATTCACAGTCATGCCGTTATATGAATTGTAATCATTCTTTGAGATAGTCTGTACAAGTCTGCATGCATTTATAGCATTCTCAAGTGCATTTGCAAAAAGACTGCAAAGGTCAGTTGGCTTGTAGTCGGCAAGGTTAGCGGCGGTAACGGATATATGTGTAGTGATGTTATGTTCATTAGCTTTCCCGATGTATGAAGAAAGTATGAGATTAACAGCTTCATTATCACAGTACTTTGTTATTCTGCTGTTATCCAGATTAGTACATATTTCACTGATATATTCCTGTGCCTGCGTATAGTTATTGTTATTAAGGCAGCTCTGTATAAAGTTCATATGATGTCTTAAATCGTGACGGTATATAGCTGCCTGACGTTGGTAGTCAGATAACTGTTCAATTTCTTTTTCTGCCTGCGCGGCTGCGGATAAGAGAATAATATTTTCACGTTCGGCAGTATTTTTCTTATTAGACAGCGTGAGTGTAACGATTGATAATATAAGGTAGAGTATGACAATAAAGCTATCCATAAATTCAATGACAACCGGTTCTCCACGATATAAAATGTCCGTGTATACAGTAAAAGCATACTCAAGGATATAATATGTAAGAGGCAGAAGAAAAAATAGGGAAATAATTGTTTTGGATTCATTCTTAAGCCTTATCATATAAGGTGACAGATATTTTATGACAACTAAGATAAGCGGAATTGTCACAATAATCGTTGTGATATCCGATATCATAGGTATGTCGTTGAAAATGTATGCAGCAACCGTACCGAACCATTTTCTTGGTGTGCACATAAGATAAGCTGACAGAACAGCTATTGAGGATATGTATATGTTCCTGTGGCAGATAAACCTTATAACAAGAATTAAAGGAATGTGTATAAGGAAAGGATAACTTTTGTACAGGGTGTGCTCACCAAGAAGCATATAGCATACAGCCTGCAATAGGATAAAGCCCATAAGAGTATATATGTGCAGCTTTTTGTTGTCTTCCCATGGTATATCAGCAAAGTAGAAAGATACAACAATTCCGAATATAAGCACGAAAATGTAATTGATAAGATTGAGTACAGTTGCTAATTCTGCCATATATTCACCTCCTGGCATATTAATTAATATAGTGGGTGTCAGTTGTAAGTGTTTACGTATTGTCATCCATCTGGAAACTGAGATACTGTTTTTTTATATCGCTGACACGTCTTTGTGCAAGTGGAATGTTGTGGTTATTAATCAGGTGTATCTCACTTGCGTTTATACTGCTGATATAATTCATATTAACTATAAAAGAGCGGTGTGCAAGCATGAATTCCTTATGAACTGAAAGCATATCGCATATAGAAGAAAATACATCTGTTGATGTCACCTGTTCACCCGTTTTGATATATATAATAACCTTTCTGTTAAGGGCTTCAGCATAGATTATATCAGCGATATTAATCCTATGTATGCCGGAGTTGTTCTTTATTATTATGTTATTGGTCTGTTCAATGCGGAATGTTTCTAATATATCATCAAGAGTTGCATACAGCCGTTCGTTATGTATGGGTTTTACGAGATAGTTAAATGCCTTGACAGTATAGCTGTCTACTGCGAATTCTTTTGATGATGTTAAAAATATAATGGGTGCAGACTTGTCAAAAGTTCTTATCTCTCTGGCAAGTGCAAGACCATCCATAACAGGCATAATGATATCAAGAAAGTATATATCAAACTTTTCAAATCCCGCAGTCGATGCAAGCTCAACGCTGCTGTTAAAGTATTTGACTGTAAAGCTGGTATTGTTGTCTGTCTGGTAGATATTAAGATAATTTTTTATTATATCCAGTTCTTTGTTGTCATCATCGCATACCGCTATTTTCATATATGTTTTCCATCCTTATAATAAAAATCTTTTCGTTCAGATACGAACAACTTTTTGGTGCTGCCATCATAATATCAAAATATATCTTTTGCATTTTATATAGATGATATGAGGGTCAAAAGGTATTTTGCCCCTCATTTATGATTAATCAGATTACTCCATGCTCCGCATTCCCGTAATCTGACTCCACCTCGAAATCCGCTAATTTACTAGCTTCGCATAGTAAATTGCTACTTTCTCGGTGTAGTGCAGGTCACTAAGGTATACATCGAATTGCATGCAAGCATGCATCGATGATACCTTTTGACCCTTTAATCATATAGTTTATTAACGAAGTATAAAATGATTATGAACTAATTATATATGTCTTTCGTATAAAATTCTATAAAAAATTCAATCGTTCGTGTCGGAAAAACTGTAATTCGTGCGAATTGTTCCACAGAATTAGATTAATTCAGTATTATACATACAACATATAAAGTTATTATCTGTAACAATTAATAAATATATAAAATAATTATTAACTTTACAGAGTGACGACACAAACAGAAAAATAGAATATCGGTATGTTAATTCCAAAACATATAAGGAGGCGTTAAGATGAAAAGGTTACTGAGTATACTTTTATGTTCGGCAATGCTGGTTACGGCATTACCCGGAATGTATTATTCGCAGGGTTTTGGCTGTGAAACTGTATATGCACAGGAGAATGAAAGCACAGTACAGGAAATCGATTACCAGCTCAACGGAGGACACTATGTAAGCGGATATAAAGCTCCGCTGAATTATCCGGTTGCAGAACTTCCTGATAAGGACAAAGTGATTAATCAGGGATATGAGTTTGGCGGATGGTATGATAATGCCGAACTTACCGGAGAGCCGGTTACTAAGATTAATCAGGGTGATTATACAGGCGTGGTAGTGCTTTATGCCAAGTGGGTGGAAAGATATTATTACATTGATATACCGCAGAGTGTTGATACATTTGCAGGTGGCACAGGTGAAGTACAGGTAGCAGGACATGCAGGTGGTCTGTATGAAAAAGATAAAGTAAGTGTATCGGTATCTTCGGATAATGAGTGGAAGCTTATTAGTAAGAATTCCGCAAATGTAGATATAAGGCTCGGTTATGGCCTCTATACGGATGATAACAATGAGGTGCTTGCAGACAATTCAGTTGTATCAGAGCTCACGGCAACAGATTTTGATAAGGCAAAGAAGTACTTTATAAGATTAACAGATACACCGGAGTATGCTGGTACATATTCAGACAGTCTTACATTTGACATAGCATTTGAAACTACAAAATATAATATAAAGTATGTTACCAATGGCGGAACTCTATATTCTAAAGAGAAGGATGAGCAGCAAAGAAGCATAGAACTTAAGGAGGAAACTTATGAGGCAGGCACAAGCCTTTCTTCACTTCCATCACCGGGAAAAGAAGGAGCTGTATTTCTTGGCTGGTGCTATGATTCCTCATGTACAGAATATGTAAGCTCAGATGACAGGCTGTTAAGCGATGTAGTCTTATATGCAGCATGGACTGATACACAGGAGCTTAGGACAGTAAGCCTTGAAACATATGCAAGAAGCTATGATGTTGATGCCAACGACTTCTCTATAACTGTAACAGATAAGACAGGAAGTCTTACGGCAGATGAGGTAAGTGGTCTTATAAAGATAAAGAATACAAGTGATATGCTCGATGAAATATCTGCTTTCGTGTCAGCAAAGGCTGTTTTGGACGGGGAATATACATTTTCAATTAATAACCCGGAAGGATGGCAGCAGGGAAGCTCATATCGTCTTGAACTTGATGATGACAGATTATATTTTACAGGTTATGACACAACTATAAGAGAGTATGACTTTACGGTGTATAAGCCGGATGTAAGAAATACTGAATTAAATAAGGATATAAAGTATATAAGCTCAGGCAGTATTAGTGACCTTATGGTTGATGGAAAGGCTGCGGACAGTATATCTGTTTCAGCTATGACAGTAGGTGTTGATGGAACAATAACCGACTCCACAAAGGTTACAGGAAGTTTTACATATGTCAATGATACATTAAGTCTTGGAGATAAGATAGCTGTATATGAAGGGAACGTTATTCCTTCTCTTGATACAGAAGCGGTTACAGATGATGATGTGTCGTTCTTTGAGATAACATCGGCAGATGACAGCCGCTATACATACAGGGGTCTTGCTGCTAAGGAGATACTTTTTGTTCCGGATGTGCTTCCGGTTAATATTAAGGATGATAAAGATAACGATGTGGGGAACAACAGTGTTATCATAGCACAGGATAAGCTGACATATGATAATGTTGATGCGAAGGATAATCCATCACTTGGTGAAGACACAACCATAGATAATGGAGATTATCTGGCTTTATATAATGATGGCGATGATAATATCCAGTATGCAGTTATAACAGAGGTGTCCAAGACGGATACAGATTATATAATTGTATACAGTGAAGTAAGCTGGGAAGAAGTACAGGCTGCTATGGATATATATCAGACTGACAACATTAACGGCGATACAATATTAAAAAATCAGGATACAGAAGAGATTGAAAGAAGTGTTGAGCAGCAGGCAGTTGACAGCGGCTTTGCACAGAGTGTTGCAGATGAAGTCGCAAGGGCAGTTGTTATGACAGACTCTTATCAGGAACTAAGTGAATATTTATCAGACAATCTTGGGGCTGATATAAGTGTCAGTGCTGCTGATGGTTATAGTGAAGATGCTGCTACACAGGTTATGGATGATGGCATAGCATTGTATGCGGGTGATAATAAGCCGGCAGTAAAGCTTGACCACGTTAATGCGGACCTTTCGACAAGACTCCAGCATTTTGATGATATAAGCGGATTAAGACTTGCGCTTGATATTGGTGTTGAGATTGAACTTTCTAATATAAAAGTAGTTGTTTCTGCTACATTTGAGCAGGAAGTAAAGATGAATATCAATGTAAGTGGTAAAGCTGTATGGAAAAAATGGAAAGATATAATTCCATATATAGATGATTATAGTGTTGCTGTTTCATTAGACCTTTATGATTATACGGGTATTAACTTTAATGTTGATGTGACAACATCAGAGGGCGATGATGAGGAAGATGATGAAAATACAACAAAGCTTGATACTATCATCAATAATATAGCAGAAGAATTAAAGAATATGATGGAGCTTGGAACTACATATATTTCTGATAATTCTGATATATCTACAAGGCTTGAAGATATAGGTGATATCGGTAAAGATAATGATGACGATGAAGATAAGGAAATATCAGTAGCAAAAAGTCTTGCCGAAAGATATTCAGATATGCTTGATAATGAGTCAGACTGGGTTGAGCTTTACAGCAAGGCACTTACAGAGTCACACGTAAGGGTTATAGGTATTATTGATGTAGAGTTTAAGGTTGAATTCGTGGTTTCAGCTAATGTCAATATATCAATGGGAATGACTTACTGGTATAAGAATGGCAAGAGATATGTATACAGCATACTGGTATTTAGTAAAAATGTTACAAGTGATACTATTGACTTAAGCGAAGAACAGTATGAATTTTCGGTATATGCCATAGGAACTGTAGGTATAAGGGCAGGCATACGTTTAAGTGCCGGTGTTGGTCTTATATCGACCAGGCTTGCAAGTGTCGGATTTTCGTCAGAGGTTGGTGGATATGCCCAGATATGGGGGTATCTGTATTATCAGCTTAAGTATGCGGCATCTGCTGGAAGAAGTGCAAGCTCTATGGGAGCTATATACATGGAAGTAGGTGTATATATGCAGGTCGATTTCCTTGCACAGGCATTTGCAGGTACATTCAGTTATAATCCGACACTTTTTGAGAAACAGTGGCCATTATATAGTGTCGGTGTTGTTGAAAATGTATGCGATTTCACATATGGACAGGGAGAATATAAGGATATAAAGCTCAAGCGTGATATCAAGGCAGTACGTATTCCATCTACATACTTTAGTATGCAGTATCTTGATATGAAGGATGGTCTTGATGATAATGATGAGTACTTTAATAAGATATATGATGATGACAGCAGATATTATGTAATTACAATGACTAATCCTGCTTTCACATATGACCCATTAACCAATGTAATATCGGTTGACCCTGGGGATGAACCAGAGCAGGATGGAGAGATGATAATAACATGGAAGAGCCAGAAGGGTTCGTTTAATACGAAGCCTATTACAAGAAAAGTTTCTCTTCACTGGGATAACTTAAGGGATGGTTATTACATAGCATTTCAGACAAATGGAGGTTCTATAGTAGATACAGTTGTCGCAAAGTATGGTAAAGAGATAGCAAAACCGGCTGACCCGGTTAAGGCTGGTTATACATTTGCAGGCTGGTATCAAGATGAAGCACTCACAAAGAAATATGAAGTGCCGGATACAATGCCTGATGAGGACAGAATAGTATATGCCAAGTGGGAAGCTTCAGATATGACATATAGTGTCGTTGATTATGTAGAAGGTACAGATGGTGTATACAATGTAGCTGCTACAAGAAGTGAAACTGCAAAGACAGATGAAACAATATCTGTACAGCCGGCAGAAAGAAGTGGATTTATTACACCACCAGCATTATCGCAGGTAATTAAGGCTGATGGAGGTACAAAGTTTAATTACTATTATGCAAGAAATAAGTACAATATAAAGTTCATATCAGAAGGAGAAGTTGTTTCGGAGGGCAGTTATACATATGGAACACAGATGCCAACACCGTCTGTATACAGACCGGGATATGATTTTGCAGGCTGGGAGCCTGAGGTAAGTTATACAGTTCCTGCTTCAGACATGACTTATACTGCTGTATGGAAAGAGTCAGATGACGTTGTATACACGACAAAGTATTATCTTGAAAATGAGAATGGCGGATATGTACTTGACAGAATTAACCCTGCAAAGGGAACAACAGGACAGGCGGTTACGGCTGCTGTGGCAGATTATGATGAAGACAGCTATACTATAGTGAAGGATATGCCTTCCGGCACAGTAAATGCAGACGGTAGTCTTGTACTTAAAGTATACTATGACAGAAGTACATACAACATTACATATGATACAACAGGCGAAAAGCTTGATAATACCACACAGGCAGTCAAGTGGGGAACAAAGGTTATTACACAGGTTCCTGAGAAGGCTGGTTATGCATTTGCAGGCTGGTACACCGACAAGGAGTGTACAGAAAGCTTCAATGAAGTTATGCCAAAAGCCGATATAACACTTTATGCAAAGTGGGATAAATCAAAGGTAAATTATACTGTAGAGCACTATATGGAAACTACAGATGGAAGCAGCTATGAGCTTGAAGACAGACAGGTATATGTAACTGATGTGGAAAGTGAGGTTACTCCTGAGGTTAAGAATGTAAAAGGCTTTACAGCACCAGATAAGCAGACTGTAAAGGTCAATTCAGACAGCTCAACAGTTATTAAGTATTATTACAAGCGTAACATACATAAGCTGACACTTAAGTATAATAATGGTGAGAATGACGGAGTATATGAGTACCGTTATGGAACCAGATTATCAGTAGGGCAGCCGTTAAGAAAAGGTTATATATTTGCAGGCTGGGATAAGGATATAGCCGGGGTTATGCCGGATGAGGATGTTACATATACAGCAGGCTGGAATATAGCACAGTTTACTATAAGCTTTAAGACAGATGGCGGAAATGAAGTGGAGTCTATAACACAGGATTATAACACAGGCATTACTGCACCAGCTAATCCAGTTAAGAAGGGCTATACTTTCACTGGATGGGATAAGAAAATTCCAGACTTTATGCCGGCAGAGAATATGCTTCTTACAGCACAGTGGAGTAAAGATGTATACAACATAACATATAATCTTAATGGTGGAGAAGCTGATAATCCAGACACATATCAGGTTGACAGCAGTGTTATCACTCTTAAGACCCCGGTACGTAAAGGTTATACATTCACAGGCTGGAGTGGAACAGGCATAGATGGTATCAGTGAAAATGTTGTTATAACAACAGGTTCTACAGGTGGTAGGACTTATACAGCTAACTGGACAGAAAACAGCTATACTATCCAGTTTATGCCGTATGGTGATGGAACAACAGGTTCGATGGATGAGATGTCACTTATGTATACAGACGAAACATCACTTAGTGCCAATGTATTTGCAAGACCTGGTTATACATTTGAAGGCTGGTCTGTCGAGGCAGGCGGTGAGAAGAAGTATGATGATGAAGAGGTTGTGAGCGGACTTAAGTCAGGCAATGGCGAAAGAATTACTCTTTATCCTGTATGGACAGCAAATGAATACACCGTACACTTTGATACAGGCAGCGGAAAAGAAATAGACGATGCTGTGTATACATATGATAAAGAATATGAACTGCCAGTTACTACAAGAAGCGAATACAGGTTTATGGGCTGGTGCGTTGAAGACGGAGGAGCAGTTATATACTTACCGGGTGTATCGGCATCCAACCTTGCAGAACAGGGAGAAGTTACGCTGTATGCAAGCTGGCTTAAGGTAGAATTCAACTACAGTGATTTTAATAGTTATCATATTACAGATAATAGTAAAGAGGAACCTGTAAAATATCATTTTATCATTGGCGGCAGCAGTGCGGATAATAGTTCGACAAATGGTGGACGTACTAATACTATCTTTATGGATGGAATATCTTTGGAAGAGATAAAACGTGTATGCAGTACAATGACATTCACTATCACATATAAGCTTGATATGGATGATGATGGATATGCAGATATGGATACCACATATAGAAGAGCCTCTGATGGTAAGTGGTGTAGCTTTAAGGGAGAGGATATAGACATAAAAAAGAATAATGGTAATACATTAACTTATACTTACAGTATAAATCTTTCAGATGTTGATGCTATATGCTACAGATTTGATGCACATGGAAAGGGAAGCGACAAATACTGGCTTCGTAATATAAGATTTAATGCAAGGTTTAATTAAAAAGCTTAAATATTACACAGATGACTAAAGGGTTTGTGCAGGCTGGCTGTATAGCTGGTTTGCACAGACTATCGTGGAAAGTGCCGGAGGTATTTAAACTACAACAGAAAAATATTAAACGCATTATAAATATATATCTGGTATTATAAATAATAAAGTATTTGAATGATAATTAGTGGTAAGTAAATGCAATAAGAAAAAAGGAGGAGTTGTATGAAACTGTCTAAAAACAAGATAATGGCAGGCGTAATTGTAGTTCTGTGTGTGATTATTGCAGGTCTGATTATATATATGGCTGTTGGAAGAAAGGGTAAAGATACAGGGAATGATAATACATTTACACCTTCCATTGATTCTAATGCGGGTGATATAGGTTCGGGTGGCAATGTATCAGATAATAAGCAGAGTATAAGAATTCCTGGATATCCATCTATAACAATAGCAGCTGATAAGGAAGAGGTTACGATGAATCTTATGAATCCTGAGGGTAATCCATGTTATTTTACATTTGAGATAGTTCTTGGCGACACGGGTGAGAGTCTGTATAAGTCAGATATGGTAGAGCCGGGAAAGGCGATAACTAATGTAAAGTTAAATCATAGTCTTGCAGCAGGAGAGTACAGGGCTGTTATTAAGATAAGTACAGCATCACTTACAGATGGTACGGCTATGAATGGAGCAAATGTGGAAACTACACTTGTTGCGAAATAAAAAATAGTATAAACAATATAGATGCTTTAGAATATGTGGGATTAGTATCTGTGCGCACCCGATATTAACTCATAAAAGCCTGAAAAGTGCGCAGAAATGAGGATTATTATGAGAAAGCTAGTGGCAGCAGCACTTAGTGCAATGCTTGCGGTGGCAAGTGTTGTGCCTATATGTGCTCAGGAAACAAGACAGACAACAATAACAGTATCAATAGACCCGGAATATACAGTCACTATTCCGGCAAGTACTTCAATAGCCAGTGGAGTAACAGAAAGCAGCATAGGAACAGTTGCTCTTGAGGGGGCAAGACTTGAACCGGATAAGAGTGTGCAGGTATCGGTTGATGCCAGTGGAAAGTTAAAGAACAGCAGAGATTCGACAAAGACTATTCCATATAAGCTTATGAATGGTAACAGTGAATTCAGGTCGGCGAGCTATTCTGCGAGTGGAAACAATACACCACTGACACTATCTATCAATAAGACGGACTGGGATAATGCATATGCCGGTTCATATTCCGATACGCTTGTATTTACAATATCTTATAAATAAAAAGAACCATTAAAAAAGAGTTGCCCGGATAACCGGACAACTCTTTTTGTGGTTAAATTGGTTGAACCAAAATATTGAATTAAATCAATGATAATTAATAACTGATTTATTAAATCGTTTATTATTATCTCTGAACTCTGGCACCAGCGCCACCAACGATACCTTCAACTTCCTTAAGAGAAACCATAGTTGTATCACCAGGAGTTGTCATAGCTAATGCGCCATGAGCAGCACCATAGTTAACAGCCTTTTCAGCATCTTCGAATGTCATAAGACCATATACAAGACCTGAAGCGAATGAATCTCCGCCACCAACTCTATCCATAATCTCAAGACCATCATACTGAGCAGCCTTATAGATTTCACCATCAGCCCAGCAGATTGCTGACCAGTCATTAACTGTAGCAGTCTTAACCTGACGAAGTGTTGTAGCAACAGCCTTGAAGTTAGGATATGTAGCAGCAGCTTCGTTGATCATCTTCTTGTAACCATCAAGGTTAAGAGTCTTAAGGTTCTCATCGTTACCTTCGATTTCGAAACCAAGGCAGGCTGTGAAGTCTTCTTCGTTACCAATCATAACGTCAACATACTTAGCAACTTCCTTGTTAACTTCCTGAGCCTTCTCTAATCCACCGATAGCTTCCCACATAGATGGTCTGTAGTTAAGGTCGTAAGATACGATTGTACCGTACTTCTTAGCTGCCTTACAAGCTGCGATAACAGTTTCACAAGCCTGCTCAGAAAGAGCTGCATAGATACCGCCTGTATGTAACCAACGAACACCTAAACCACCATCACTCTTGTTCTTGAAGATGTAATCGAAATCGAAATCTTCTGGAGTAGCCTGAGAAATAGCTGTATTAGCTCTATCAGAGCAACCCTTGGCACCACGGATACCAAAACCTCTTTCTGTGAAGTTGAGACCGTTTCTGCAAAGACGACCGATACCGTCTGTCTTCTTCCAGCAGATAAGTGATGTATCAACGCCACCCTGTTCGATGAAGTCCTTCATAAGAAGACCTACTTCGTTGTCAGCGAAAGATGTGATAACAGCAGTTTTCATACCGAAACACTTGTGAAGACCACGGATAACATTATATTCTCCGCCACCTTCCCATGCTCTAAAGCTTCTTGCTGTACGAATTCTTCCTTCACCTGGATCAAGACGAAGCATAACTTCACCTAATGATACAGCGTCAAATGTACACTCTTCAGCTGGTCTTAAATTTAATTTCATTTTTTAGATACCTCCAATTAGTTTATTACTTAAGTATTCTACCATATAAATAAGATTTAATCCATAAGTTTGCTTAAAGTTTTAAGGAAAAATGCAATATTTTGTGGGAATATAGTCATGTTAATTGTTTTTTGCAGATTTTCCTGTTTTAAAAACAGGTAAATATGTATTATTGTTCAGGCATCTGCCATTCTCTGGCCTGGGAATAGTAGTCATCTGCCATTTCTGCATACTGTATACGGTCATAATCATCCACACATATATCAGCCATATTTTTATAACAGTCACCAAGCAGTGACAATGGCTTTCTGCCGCTGCTTGCAACATCAAGTATGCTTTTTGCCTCAAATGCAGCATTATACAGCCATATGGCAGCCTCCTCATAATCTTTTTTATCAAAATAATACTGTCCGAGAGTGAGGAATATTTCCGATGAAGGGTTGTTTGCAACAGCTTTAAGTGCTGTCTTAAAAAGCTTATCATCATCACCGCTTATCTGGTATATGCGCACAAGTATGCAGGTTATATCCTGTAAAGTGTTGTCGCTTCTGTTCTCATAAGGGAAAATATTTTCAAAAGCATCCCTAAAAGCTATGAAATCGTCTTTTTCACCTGATATAAATAATTCCTTACAAAGCATTGTAACAACGTAGTCCTCAAGATGTATCTTATTATCAAGAGCCTTGAAATATGTGGAAAAATCTCTTTTGCTGTGGTCACCTGTCGGCTTGTGCATAATCTCAATATTGCTGTCATATATGACCGGATTGACCTGTATGGTTTCGTGGATAGGTGAAATCCAGTTAAAGGTGCGTATTCTTTTAAAAAGCTTAGGGCGCAGCTCTTTGTGTACATTGTATACGGAATTAAAATCAGATCCATTAACATAGTACATCTGTACAATGTCTATTTCTGGAAGAATAGCAGCCTTAAGGTTACGCAGAGCTTTATTGTTATATGTATCAAGTTCTTCGTCTGCATCAACGCTTAATATATAATCACAGCCAGCCTTTGAGAAAGCAAAGTTTCTTGCAGCCGCAAAGTCATTACACCATACATAATCGTATACTTTATCGGTATACTGGCGTGCTATTTCTTTAGTATTATCAGTAGAACCGGTATCTATTATAATAAGTTCATCATAAGTACCAGCATATGAGTCAAGACATCTTTTTAATATATCCTGTTCATTTTTAACAATCATACACATACTTACTGATATCATATGTACCTCCTGGTTTTATATTTCAATACATTTATTATAAGAAATAAATGTGTAAAAATAAAGAAAAACAGCCGTTAAATATGCTGATGGTATTAATTAATCATAAAAAAATGCCGATTATATAATAAATATATTAAATGTTCTGTAATATTGTGACGTATTTATTTAAGAATGTGACTATATGCTTATTGAAAATACTGGAAAAATATTGTAGAATAAAAACAATTATGATACAAGTAATATATACTAACGAAATGAGGCATATATATGAGTAGTATTAAGAAGTTCAGAAAGCTGAGAGTGCAGTGGAAGATATTAATATCGGCACTTGTGGTTTTGTTTGCATTCAGCGGGTACATGGTATTTGCCAATGCAGACTCAAGCGTGACGGTATCAGTTACCAGCACGACATCTATTATTAATGAAGGAGCTACATCCAATGGTATCACAGCTACTATGACGGGTACTGATGAGAACAATGTAGTAGGTCCGGATTCACCGGATAATTACAAGCCGAATGTAAGAAACCTTAAGTGGACAGTATCTGATTCAAACATACTTAAGTATGTGGTAAGTGATAGTGCAGGAACTAAATATGCAGATACAGTAGAAGGCGTAGCAGGACCAACTGTATATGGCAACAGGGCTGGTAAGGCGAGTGTTACAGCTACATATTATACTAAGATGTATGGACCGGATGGAAGCATCACTTATGAGCAGGCATTAGGAAGCAATTCGGTAGACCTTATAGTACCTCTTAAGATAACAAGCTTTAAAGCATACCGTAATGGTGTGGAGCTGAACAGTGAGCAGATGCTCTGCTATCAGGTAGGAGATATTATTGAGATAACATCTAATGCAAGTGAGTCTAATAAGTTATTTGTTGAAACAGACAGCGATAAGACAGGTAATCTTGTTAAAGATGGTATAGTACAGAAGATTGCAGCCGACTCATCAAAAGTCAGATTAAAGATTGTTGGTGGCGGTAGAACTAACCTAAGGGTAAGAACAGCAGATGGCGATGGTATATCATCATTAACAGCTTCTTATCAGATAACAGCTGAAGTAAAGTATGTTGATGGAAAAGCTAACTCAGCAGGACATTCTATACAGAAGCTGGCAGATGGTACAAGATATATTGTATTATCTGACGAAGACTTTACAGAGTTTACAGAGGAAGAACTTCCTTCTAATATCATATATCCAACAACAGCAGGAATTACATATCTTACAGGCGATAAGGATATATTTACATACAAGGATGGCAGTGTAAAAGGTGTACATGCCGGTGTGGCTAAGGCTACAGCGGGTGTCGCAAGTATAGATATTGAAGGTAATCTTGGATGGTCAACAAGAGATGAAGTTAACGTAGTTGTACCATTTAAGAAGCTTGGTAATAATGTAAGCAATATGAATGTTGGAGATACTCTCCAGCTTAAGACATCTGCTAAACCAACAGAGATAACCTGGTCAACATCCGATAACAGTGTAGTTCAGGTCGACCCAACAACAGGTCTTGTTACAGCTATAGGTGCTGGTAAGGCTACTATATATGCAACAAGAGTTGATGATGCACTTTCAACAGTTTATAAGCAGAATAACCAGTTGGCATATGAAATTACAGTTATTGATGGATTTGGATTAAGCCTTACTTCCATGAGTGTTAACGTAGGAGATACACAGACACTCGAGGCACTTGTTACGAATTCACCTAATAAGGAAGATATAGCGTTTACGATTGTGAACCAGGCCAATGCTGCAGGTGTTGTCCCTACAGAAACTTTAATAGAAGTAACACAGTCAGATGATGGTAAGTCGTTCACTGTAAAGGGCGTTTCACCTGGTGTGGCACATATCAATGTTACACAGAATATCAATGGTGTTATAAAGAAAGCAACATGTGTTGTATATGTTACAACACCAGTAGGAGATATAAGTATTAATCCTTCATCTATACAGGTTGACAGGGGTGATACAGAAACTGTACAGCTTATATTTAATCCATCGGCACCAACTAACAATAAAGTTTTATGGTCATCATCTAATACAGCAGTAGCAACTGTTGAGGGTGACAGCTATACAGCTACAATTACTGGTGTTTCAGGTGGCTCAACAACTATTACAGTTATTACAGAGGATGGACTTAAGGTCGCAACCTGTGATGTATATGTAAGAGAGCCTGTATCAGGTATTAAGCTTAATGAAACAACTGTTGAGTCGTCTATGGCAGTAGGACAGTTCCAGTTAGTGGCAACAGTACTTCCAGAGGGTGAAGGTGTAAACAGAAATGTAACATGGACATCTTCTGACCCATCAGTAGCAACAGTAGATGAGAACGGTCTTGTAAAGTATGTAAAACCGGGATATTGTACAATCGTATGTAAGACAACAGATAATGCATATATTGCAACATGTAACTTTATCATAAGTATACCAGTTGAAACTATCAAGCTGGATTATACAGATGAAATTATGTCAATAGGCGGCAAGTTAAGAATTACAGCAGAAGTACTGCCAGTAACAGCTTCTAACAGAACAGTTGTATGGGAGTCTTCTAACACTAATGTATGTATAGTCGATTCTAATGGTCTTGTTGAGGCGGTTGGAACAGGCAGCTGTACAATTCTTTGTAAGTCACTTGATGGTAATTACACAGCGATGTGTAATATATATGTAAGGCAGCCTGTAACGCAGATTATTCTTAGTACAACAGACATAACGGTAAGGCAGGGACAGATATTCTGGCTCAGTGCAACTTGTCTTCCTGAGAATGCTGATAATAAGATAATTTCATGGGAAAGCAGGGACGAAAGCGTATGTACAGTAGAAAGCGATGGTAAGGTTACAGCAGTTGGTGCGGGTACAACTTCTATCATAGCAACTAATGTAGATACAGGTCTTACTGCTTACTGTGTTGTTACGGTTACACAGCCGGTAACAGGTATCACACTTAATTCTGATTATCAGGAATTATGGGTAGGTGCCAAGTATGCAATTATTCCTGTCATTGAACCATATGATGCAGAGAATAAGAATGTAACATACCTCTCAAGTGACCCAACAGTAGCAACAGTAGATGAGAACGGTGTTGTTACAGCATTAAAGGGTGGTTCGTGTGTTATTGAGGTAACAACAGAAGTTAATAAGCTGACGGCAGCTTGTACAATAGTGGTCAAGGAATATGTATCATCTATCGAGCTTAGCGAAACAGATAAGTTTATGAACGTAGGTGCTACAGGAACTCTTATAGCAACGGTTGGAACAGATACAGCTACTAATAAGAATATTATATGGTCATCTTCTAACAATGATATATGTTATGTTGACCAGCAGGGTAATATAAGTGCCGACTCGGTAGGTAATGCAGTTATTACAGCAACAGCGGCGGACGGAAGCGGTGTAAGTGCTTCATGTATAATCAGGGTTGTTGATCCTGTAACAAGAATTGATATTGAACCAGATACTGTAAGACTCCTGGTAGGAGATTCAGCTAAGGTTACAGCAGTTATTACACCGGATGATGCGACAGTCAAGGATGTAACATGGACTTCATCTAATGAGGCAATAGCAACAGTAGATGAGTCAGGCGAAATATTCGCACTCAGCACAGGTAAGTGTAAGGTAACAGCTACATCTAAGGATGGCAATAATATAACAGGTACCTGCTGGGTATATGTAACACCAGTTATCAATATATCATCACTTAGAATTAATTCTAAGGAAATATATATGCTGACTGGAAGAGCAAGACAGTTATCAGTTATTGTAAGACCTGTTAATAATACAGACTCTTATGAGTGGTATTCAACAGATACAGGTATTGTACAGGTTGATCAGAATGGTGTTATAACAACAGTTGGTCCTGGTACAGCAGATGTATTTGTAATAAGTAATAACAGCAGTGTTGAAGCCAGCTGTACAGTACATTCACTTGCTATGAGCAGGTCAAACATAACACTTGAGCAGTATGACAGATATACTCTGGATGTTATAGGTGCTACAGATTCGATTACATGGCGAAGCAGTAATCCAAGAGTATGTACGGTTTCTTCTTCGGGTGAGGTTATAGGTAGAAGAGCTGGTACAGCGACAGTTACAGCGGTAGTTAATAACAAGACATTAAGCTGTGTTGTAAGGGTAACTAATATAAGATAATATAATGATACCATGGTCAAAAGGTCTAAACCCATATGAGCTTGCTCATAGGTGGGTGAGGTATCATAGTTGCATTAAAGAAAATGCAGTGTTTTAATGGTTGAATTAATCATTAAGACACTGTATTTTTGATTTAAAGCCATGACGGTTTTTGGGTTTCTTTTCGGGGGGATGGGAAATGGCTTTTTGTTTGCCTGATTTATGGTTTACAGTCTGAATAAAGAGACTTATTTACTTTGATTTAGTCAGTAGTATTAGCAATTGATTGCTCAAAATAAAAAGAAACAGCAGCCGACCATCAAGGAAGACTGCTGTTCTTTTTATTTTAATATGAGGGGGAGATAGAAAGAATTAACTTACTATCTGATTATTAGTATAGGCAATATTTGTGTGCAAAGTATGTATATTTTATGAAAGAATAATAAAAACAATAAAATAATAGAGAATAAAGAGAAAGACAGATGGAAAAGTTTAAAACTTTGGTTTGTTAATTTATTGATTATTGAATATCAATATGTTAGAATTTATACGTTAAAATATAAAGGATGGGAATGTCTATATGGGTATGGATGATAAAGAAGAATTGGATGATGAATTAGTTAAATCACTGGAAAGGCTTGTTGAAGAGGAAACCAGTGTAGCTAAAGCATTTGTCGATAACCAGAAAGAGATATCCTCTGAAGGTGCTGCTGGCACAACAGCTACAGGGGATGCCGATATGGGAAAGACTAAAGTTATACCTAAAGTTACGCCGGATATGATAACAAAGACAGAAAAAGATATGCAAAAGACAGGCATATATAATTCTGATGAAGTCAGAGCCAGTGTAAGACGTGAGCCGCATAATCCGATAGAAGATACAAATACAGATATATATTCAGATGATAACAGAAACAAAGAAGTAAGAAATGTTTACGATGTTGATAATGCTGTAAGAAAAAATACAGTAAAACCTGCTACAGTAAAGTCAGCGGTTAAAAGTGAGGATGGCAACAGAAGACCTGCTGCAGAGATGAAAGAAAAGGCTGATACAGGTAAAGGTATGGATGCTTCCAAAAAGAGACTTATAATAACAATATCATGTATTGTGGCAGTAATACTGGCGATTGCTGGAGTTACAGCTGGTGTTATTAATCATAATAAAAATAAAGAATCATATAAGTATAATTATGATAAAGGAATGGAAAGTTACAAAAATAATGAATATGATACAGCTATAAAGTATCTTTCCAAAGCTTCAAAGCTTAATGAAGGCAAGAAAAATGCCGAACTTAAGTACACATTGTATGAGTGCTATAAGGAAAAAGATAACACAGATATGCAGATAGAAGTACTTAAGGATATTCTTTCATTTGATGAGAACAATGAGAATGCAATAAAAGTTCTTGCTGCTATATATGAGAAAAAGAAAGATGGAACATCACTTACAGAACTTATTAAGTCGTATAAAGATAAGGATGGCTATAAGTATCTGTCTGATTATATTGTAGAGGAACCAAAGCCTTCAGTTGAGGCTGGTACTTATGATGATGAGCAGAAGCTTCAGTTTGCGGAGAGTTCATCTTCGACAGTATATTATACACTTGATAAGTCAGAGCCTACAAGCAAGAGTACAGCCTATAGTGGAAGTGCTATTGATATAAAGAAAGGAACTACGACTGTAAAAGCAGTTGCAGTGAACTCAATAGGGGTATATAGTAATATTGTTGAACTTGTGTATACAGTTGATTATAAGAAGCCGTCAGCACCTTCTGTAAGTCCGGAGTCTGGAACTTATTCACAGGGACAGCAGGTTACGGTAAGCAATATTCCAGCTGGAAGCAATGCTTATTATACACTTGATGGTTCTACACCAACTGTTAATTCAGAGATGTATACAGAACCGTTTGATATTCCTACGGGTAATAATGTTATATCAGTTATTATAGTTGATGCGCATAACCAGACAAGTACAGTGGTTAAGCGTAATTATGTAGTTAATAAGGCGAAAACATTTTCATATAATGAATGCCTTGACATATTAAAGGAAAAACTTATAACGGATGGCGTGCTTAAGTCAGATGGCAGCACAACTAAGGAGGGTAATGAAGTAACGTTCGTATACCAGCCTAAAACGACAGTCGACTCAGTTGAAATGTATATTGTAAGATTTGATGTCACAGAGAATTCCAAGACGACAACAAAAGGATACTACGGTATAGGTATTAAGGATGGAACCTGTTATAAGGTTACAAAAGAAGATGGCTCATATAGTGCGAGCGAATATTAATAAGTTTTGATGTGTGATTAGCACTTCAGATAATATAACACTGAAAGGGGTATTATAATGTACAAGATTCTTAAGGCTGAAAAATTAGCAGAAAAGATTTTTCTTATGGATGTTGAAGCACCTAGAGTTGCTAAACACTGTGAACCTGGCCAGTTCATTATTGTAAAAATGGATGAAAAGGGTGAAAGAATTCCTCTTACAATCTGTGATTATGACAGAAAGGCTGGAACAATTACTATTGTATTCCAGATTGTCGGAGCATCAACAGAAAAGATGTCACATCTTGAGGCTGGGGATGCATTTAGTGATTTTGTAGGACCTTTAGGATGCCCTTCAGAATTAATTCATGAAGATATCGAAGAATTAAAGAAGCAGAAAATAGTATTCATAGCAGGTGGTGTTGGTACAGCTCCTGTATATCCACAGGTTAAGTGGCTTCACGAGCATGGGGTTGATGTGGATGTTATCGTTGGTGCAAAGAATAAGGACCTTATCCTTCTTGAGGATGAGATGAAGGCAGTAGCTGGTAATCTTTACATAACAACTGATGATGGAAGTTATGTAAGAAAAGGTATGGGTACAGATGTACTTAAGGACCTTTATGCACAGGGTAAGAAGTATGATAAGTGTATAGCAATCGGACCATTGATTATGATGAAGTTCGTCTGTCTTTTAACAAAGGAATTAGGTATTCCTACAGTAGTTAGTATGAATCCTATTATGGTTGATGGAACAGGAATGTGTGGAGCATGCAGACTTCAGGTTGGTGATGAGATTAAGTTCGCCTGCGTTGACGGACCAGAGTTCGATGGTCATCTTGTAGATTTTGACCAGGCTATGAAGCGTCAGCAGACATACAAGACAGAAGAGGGCAGAGCTATGCTTGCTGCACTTGAAGGCGACACTCACCACGGTGGATGTGGCAACTGCAATTAAATCTTACTGTGACAATTAATCGATGGAAAAGAGGTATATATAATGGATGTTATGAAGAAAGTTCCTGTAAGGGAACAGGCTCCAGATGTAAGAAACAAGAATTTTGATGAAGTTTGCCTTGGTTATAATGCAGAAGAGGCACAGGAAGAAGCAACACGTTGTCTTAATTGTAAGAATGCAAGATGCGTTCAGGGATGTCCAGTATCAATCAATATTCCTGAATTCATTCACAATGTAAAAGAAGGCAATTTTGAAGAAGCATATAAGGTTATTGGAAAGTCTTCAGCACTTCCAGCAGTATGTGGCCGTGTATGTCCACAGGAAACACAGTGCGAAGGCCAGTGCGTAAGAGGTATTAAGGGCGAAGCTGTATCTATCGGTAAGCTTGAAAGATTCGTAGCTGACTGGGCCAGAGAGAACAATGTAGCACCAGAGATGCCAACAGAAAAGAAGGGCAAGAAGGTAGCTGTTATAGGTTCAGGTCCTTCGGGACTTACATGCGCAGGTGACCTTGCAAAGATGGGTTATGAAGTTACTATATTTGAAGCACTTCATGAACCAGGCGGAGTATTAGTATATGGTATTCCAGAATTCCGTCTTCCTAAGAAGACAGTTGTTGCGTCAGAAGTAGAAAATGTTAAAAAGCTTGGTGTTAAGATTGAAACAAACGTAGTTATTGGTAAGTCTATGACTATTGACCAGCTTCTTAACGAAGAAGGATTTGATGCAGTATTTATCGGTTCAGGTGCAGGTCTTCCTAGATTTATGGGTATCCCTGGTGAAAATGCTAACGAAGTATTCTCAGCTAATGAGTACCTTACAAGAAGTAACCTTATGAAGGCATTCAGGGAAGATTATGACACACCTATTGCTAAGTTTAAGAAAGTTGCTGTAGTTGGTGGCGGTAACGTTGCTATGGATGCAGCAAGAACAGCTTTAAGACTTGGTGCAGAGGTACATATTGTATACAGAAGAAGTGAGGAAGAGCTTCCGGCAAGAGCTGAAGAAGTACATCACGCTAAGGAAGAGGGTATCATATTTGACCTTCTTACTAACCCTACAGAAGTTCTTACAGATGAGAAGGGTAATGTTACAGGTATTAAGTGTGTAAAGATGGAACTTGGCGAACCAGATGCTTCTGGAAGAAGAAAGCCAGTTGAGATACCAGGTTCGGAGTTTGTTATGGACCTTGATGCAGTTATTATGTCACTTGGTACATCACCTAACCCACTTATCTCATCAACAACTAAGGGTCTTGAGATAAATAAGAGAAAGTGTATCGTTGCAGAAGAAGAAAATGGACAGACATCTAAGGAAGCTGTATATGCAGGTGGAGATGCTGTTACAGGTGCTGCAACAGTTATCCTTGCTATGGGAGCTGGTAAGGCTGCTGCTAAGGGTATTGATGAGTATCTTTCAAGTAAGTAATATATTAAGGAATATTCAAGGATTATATCAACAGTTCTGATATAGTTTTGATATGAAATATGATTTAGACAGGTTCTGAATGCTACTCAGATAAGTAGAGTTTAGAACCTGTTTTAATTATTTTTTGTTATAAGATGGGTGATGAGATAAAACTATTCTGAATTTTATTTAATGAGAGGTTTTGGAAACTGATATTTTTAAAGGTACTTAATACTATGAAAGACAGCAATAAGGCTTGAGAGTTGTTTGGGGAACAATACGAAAGGAACACTTGAAAGTTGACTGAAGTATTATTCCTGAAACGACTCTCAAGCCTTATTGCGTCCGTTTGTCATCTATTCAAATAAAGCATCTATATACTTATCCGCCACTGTATCAGCAAGATTATCCTCAGTTTCCGGGAACTGCTTTAAAATAGCTGACTTTATGTAATCACTTCTGTTAAAGTACTTCATTTCTTCAGCTATATCATTATTGTAAGAACTTTCAATATCATCCCTGCTTACATTTTCATTTAACCATGCTAATATTGTATCAGTGTCTTTGTTTTCGATAGCAGCTTTATTCTTGATGTTCTTAGAGTACTTCAAAGACCAGAAACCGATAGCTATGAAACCTACAAATAGAAGTCCGAGTACAATATTAATAAGTATGAAGTTAGAGCTTCCTTTAACAACGAACTTAAGTATACCTAAGTCGTTTAATATAAGTATGATTATTCCGGCTGCACCACATACGAAAAATGTTATGGCAGAGGAAAGATTATCTTTGTACTTATCTTCGCTGTTTTCATACATATTGGCAGAGTGCATAAGAAGTTCATTGCCTTCTGCTTCGTTGCTGCCTAGTTCATTCATTTTTGAGATACTGCTTTGAATGTCTTCTACATTCTTTAAATCATCTTCTTTTAGAACATTCTCATCATCAGAATATGTATTCTGTTCATTCATATAATAAGCCTCCTTGTTACAGAATGTAAAATAAAACGCAGAATGTGCTGCTTTACTTACATCTGTTAAATCAATATATGATATTTCGGGAATATTAATGTATAAAGTATTTTACTGCCCGATTGATTTATTATAAAATATAAATGTGAAAAATTAAAGAACAAAGGAAGGTTATCAATACAGTTATGAGTAAAATGTTAATAGTAACGGGTGGGCATCTGGATATTGACTGGGCGAAAGAGTGGCTTTCTGACAAAAAGTTTGACTATTGTATAGCGGCGGACAGTGGGCTTGCTTATGCAGACAGGCTAGGACTTAAGATAGATTTTCTTCTTGGCGACTATGATTCTGTAGATGCAAATGTGCTTGAAAGATATAAAAAGCAGGTCGACTTTAAAGTGTATCCTAAGGAAAAGGATTATACAGACACACATCTTGCAATAATAACGGCAGTTAAAAAGGGCGCAACAGATATATATATTCTTGGCGCAACTGGAAACAGAATGGACCATACACTTACAAATATAGGAAATATGAAAGCAGCATTTGACTGTGGCGTGGACTGTCATATCATAGATGAGAATAATTATATGTATCTTATAAGTGAGAAGACAGGAACACATATAATAGGAAGAGATACGCAGTATGGCAGGTATGTTTCGCTGGTGCCTATGAGCGAGGAAGTGGTTGTAACTCTTAAAGGGTTTAAGTATACACTTAATGAATATTGTCTAAAGCAGGGACTTAGTATCTGCCAGAGTAATGAGGTGGCAGAGGATGAGGCTGAGATTATAATTCATAAGGGTCTGGCGGTTATATTTGAGACAAGAGATTAATCTGACAGGAATTCTGTGCAAATTTAATGAAAAATACTTGTGAAACATTAAAATACACGTGGAATAGTACAATTATTTACTTGAAATTAATGGCAGATTGTTATAAAATAAACAATAGTTGTTTGCACTAAGCAATATATATTAAAGAGGAGGTCTCGGTAATGAGTAATACTACACAGGCTTTATCAAGAATCGAAGCTATTCTTGATGACAGCAGTTTTGTTGAAATCGGAGCCGCAGTTACAGCTAGAGCTACAGATTTTAACATGCAGGAAAAGAAAGCTCCATCTGATGGTGTAATAACAGGTTATGGAGTAGTTAATGGAAATCTTGTGTATGTATATAGCCAGGATGCTGCCGTATTAGGTGGTACTATTGGTGAAATGCATGCTAAGAAGATTGCCAGCCTTTACGAGAAGGCAATGAAAATGGGAGCTCCTGTGATAGGTCTGATTGACTGCGCAGGTTTAAGACTTCAGGAAGCAACAGATGCACTTAATGGTTTCGGTGAAATCTATAAGAATATGTCACTTGCTTCAGGAATTATTCCACAGATTACAGCCGTATATGGTGAATGTGGCGGAGGTCTTGCCGTACTTGCAGAACTTTCAGATTTCGTGTTCGTTGAAGAAAAGAAGGCTAAGTTATTTGTTAACAGTCCTAACGCATTAGATGGCAACTATGAATCAAAGCTTGACACATCAAGTGCTAAGTTTATGGCAGAAGCAGGTGTTGCAGACTTTGTTGGTGATGAGGAAACTATCGCAAACGGAGTAAGACAGCTTGTATCTATGCTTCCTTCTAATAACACAGAAGGTACAGTATGCACAGATAATCAGGATGACCTTAACAGAGTATGCGCTGATATGGCAGCAGAGATAGCTGACCCAGCACTCGCTCTTACAGATATTTCAGATGATGGAGTATTCGTTGAAACAAAGGCAGAATATGCCAAGGAAATGGTTACAGGATTTATTCTTGTTGACGGAGTTACAGTTGGTGCAGTAGCTAACAGAACAGCTCTTTATGATGAGAATGGTGAAAAGGCAGAAGAATTCGCACCAGTACTTACAACAGCAGGTGCTTACAAGGCTGCTGAGTTTGTTACATTCTGTAATGCATTTGAAATTCCAGTTCTTACACTTACTAACATCAAGGGTTTTGAGGCTACAGTTAAGTCAGAAAGAACTATTGCAAAGGCATCTGCAAAGCTTGTATATGCATTTGCAAATGCAGATGTACCTAAGGTTAATGTTATCACAGGCGAAGCATATGGCAGCGCTTATGTAGCTATGAACTCTAAGTCAATAGGTGCGGATATGGTATATGCATGGCCACAGGCTAGTATCGGTATGATGGATGCTTCATCAGCAGCTAAGATTATGTACGCTGATGATATTGCAGCTTCTAAGGATGCTGCAGCAACAATCAACGAAAAGGCAGCAGAATATGCAGCTTTACAGTCAAGTGTTGACCAGGCAGCAGCAAGAGGATATGTTGATACTATTATCAATCCAGAAGATACGAGAAAGTACGTTATAGCAGCATTTGAGATGTTATTTGATAAAAGAGAGGTTCGTGCAGATAAGAAGCATGGTACAGTATAATAAAGAGGTGATAATATGAAGAAAGTTAATATTAAAAAGTTCTTAGTGTTATTTTCACTGCTTGTATGTGTATTCTGCATGACAGCCTGCGATTCATCTAATGGTACTATATCGACAGCAAGCGCAAAGCTGGAACATAAGAATATGATTATTCAGGTGTATCAGTCATATTTAACAGACTGGACAACTGATATGATTACATATCTTGATGCAAATGATTCTGACAAGATAACATCAGATGCAGAGTCAGCTTACCCACTTGCACTTGTTAATGGCAAACAGTACATTATAGACCAGAATGGTCTTACAGCAAAGACTATAGGTTTCTATAACAGCTGGAACAGTACAAGAGGTGAGTTGGGTGCTCTTGAGAGCATTGGAAATATTAACATAGCAGTTAATAAGGACACTGGAAAGTTATGTACTATAACAGTTGATGCAGCATACGAGAAGAATAGCAAGGTATCATTTGAATTCGTAATCAATGATGACTTTACACTTGAAAATGGTGCTATCAATCCAACATATACTACAGGCCAGAAGATGACTAAGGCAGTTATGAATACAATTATCGGTATGGGTACAGTATTTATCGTACTTATATTCATTTCATTCATAATTGGTCTGTTTAAGTATATAAGTGTTTTTGAGAATAAGAGCAAAGCTAAGAATGAAGCATCAACAGATGCTCAGGGCGTTAATAATGCAATAGCACAGATAGTTTCTAATGAGGAACAGGAAGAAGAGGTAGATGACCTTGAACTTATTGCTGTTATAACAGCAGCTATTGCAGCATCAGAGAATACATCTACAGACGGACTTGTTGTTCGTTCAATCAGAAAGGTTAATAGCAGGAGGAAATAATTATGAAGAATTATACAATAACAGTTAATGGTAATGTATATGATGTTACTGTAGAAGAAGGAACAGGAAGCAGCGCACCTGCAAAGGCAGCAACACCAAAGGCAGCCGCTCCAAAGGCAGCGCCTAAAGCAACAGCGCCAGCCGGTGCACAGGGAGCAGTTAAGGTTAATGCACCTATGCCAGGTAAGATCCTTAAGGTTAATGCAGCAGCAGGCGCAGCAGTAAAGAAGGGTGACGTGTTAGTTGTCCTTGAAGCTATGAAGATGGAAAATGAAATCTGTGCACCACAGGATGGTACAGTTGCAACAGTTGAATGTGCAGCTGGTGATTCTGTAGAGTCAGGTAAAGTATTAGTTTCTATGAACTAATTGATATATATCAATCTAGAAGTGTAGAAATAATATACGGAGGTAAAAAATGGAATATATTTTATCAACATTGGGAAACCTCGTACACCAGACAGCATTCTTTAACCTCACATGGGGTAACTATCTGATGGTTCTGGTTGCACTGTTTTTCATGTATTTAGCGATTAAAAAAGAATATGAACCTCTGCTTTTAGTACCTATTTCTTTTGGTATGTTACTTGTTAATCTTTTCCCTGATATAATGTTATCTATTGAAGATTCAAGTAATGGAGTAGGTGGTTTATTACATTACTTTTATTTATTAGATGAATGGAGTATTCTTCCATCACTTATTTTCCTTGGAGTTGGTGCAATGACAGACTTCGGTCCTCTTATTGCCAACCCTAAGAGCTTCCTTTTAGGAGCTGCTGCACAGTTTGGTATATTTGCAGCATATATAATGGCTATATTTATGGGATTCCCAGATAAGGCAGCCGCAGCTATATCTATTATCGGTGGAGCTGATGGCCCTACATCAATCTTCCTTGCAGGCAAGCTTGGCCAGACTAAGTATATGGGACCTATTGCGGTTGCAGCATATTCATATATGTCTTTAGTACCTATTATACAGCCACCTATTATGAAGTTATTAACTACTAAAGAAGAAAGAGAAGTCAAGATGGAACAGTTAAGACCTGTATCTAAGCTTGAAAAGATTCTTTTCCCTATCGTAGTTACAATAGTTGTTGTACTTATACTTCCAACAACAGCACCACTTGTAGGTATGCTTATGCTTGGTAACTTATTCAGAGAATCAGGAGTTGTTAAGCAGCTTACAGAAACAGCATCTAATGCACTTATGTATATCGTAGTTATTATACTTGGTACATCAGTAGGTGCTACAACAAGTGCAGAAGCATTCCTTAATCTTGATACATTAAAGATTGTTGCACTTGGACTTATTGCTTTCGCCTTTGGTACAGCAGCAGGTGTTGTATTTGGTAAGATTATGTGTAAGGTTACACATGGCAAGGTTAATCCACTTATCGGTTCAGCAGGTGTATCTGCGGTTCCTATGGCAGCAAGAGTTTCACAGAAGGTTGGTTCTGAGGCAGATCCTTCTAACTTCCTTCTGATGCATGCTATGGGTCCTAATGTTGCCGGAGTTATTGGTACAGCGGTTGCAGCGGGTACATTTATGGCGATGTTTGGTGTCATGTAAATTGAATTAAGAAGCTCTAAGTCTGCAAAATACGCAGACTAAGACCTTCTAAATTCATTAGAAGTTGCAATTGCAACTTCTATAGAGTTACAGACTTTGCGGGCTAAGACACTCTAAGTCCGTAAGAAGTTGCTGTCGCAACTTCCAAAGGGTTAAAGCTACTTGCAGAATATGTGGGCTAAGACCCTCTCATAATCAATTTATTACTTTATATATAGAAATATATAGGAGGAGTTTAAGATGGCAGATCAGGTTAAGAAACCATTAAAGATAACTGAAACTGTATTAAGAGATGCTCATCAGTCACTTATTGCTACTAGAATGACTACAGAGCAGATGCTTCCAATCATAGACAAGATGGATAAGGTTGGTTATCATTCAGTTGAGTGCTGGGGCGGTGCTACATTTGATGCATCACTTCGTTTCCTTAAGGAAGACCCTTGGGAAAGACTTCGTAAGTTAAGAGATGGTTTTAAGAATACAAAGTTACAGATGTTATTCAGAGGACAGAATATCCTCGGATACAATCATTATGCAGATGACGTTGTAGAATATTTCGTACAGAAGTCTATTGCTAATGGTATTGATATAATCAGAATATTTGACTGTTTCAATGATTTAAGAAATCTTAAGTCATCAGTTGAGGCAGTTAAGCTTGTTAAGAAGGAGAATCCTAATGCTCACGCACAGATAGCACTTTGCTATACACTTGGTGATGCATATACTCTTGACTACTGGAAAGAAACAGCTAAGAGAATTGAGGATATGGGTGCAGATTCTATCTGTATTAAGGATATGGCAGGTTTACTTGTTCCTGCTAAGGCTACAGAGCTTGTACAGGCATTAAAGGAAGGTTCTTCACTTCCTATCCAGATGCATACACACTATACATCGGGTGTTGCTTCAATGACATATATGAAGGCAGTTGAAGCTGGTGCAGATATCATTGATACAGCTATGTCACCATTCTCAATGGGAACATCACAGCCAGCTACAGAGGTTATGGTAGAGGCGTTTAAGGGTACAGAGTACGATACAGGTCTTGACCAGAACCTTCTTGCTGAAATAGCTGCTTACTTCCAGCCAATGAGAGAAGAAGCATTAAAGTCAGGTCTTATGAATACTAAGGTTCTTGGTGTTAATATCAAGACATTATTATATCAGGTACCTGGTGGTATGCTTTCTAACCTTGTATCACAGCTTAAAGAAGCTGGTGCAGAAGATAAGTATCAGGCAGTTCTTGAGGAAATTCCTAAGGTTCGTAAGGACTTTGGTGAACCACCTCTTGTTACACCATCATCACAGATTGTTGGTACACAGGCTGTTCTTAATGTATTACAGGGCGAGCGTTATAAGATGATTACTAAGGAATCTAAGAAGGTTCTTATGGGTGAGTTTGGACAGACAATCAAGCCATTCAACCCAGAAGTACAGAAGAAGGCTATAGGTGATGCTACACCTATCACATGCCGTCCAGCAGACCTTATCGAGCCACAGCTTGAGAAGTTCAAGAATGACCCAGTTGTACAGCAGTACAAGCAGCAGGATGAGGATGTGCTTTCATATGCATTATTCCCAGCAGTTGCTACTGAGTTCTTCAAGTACAGAGAAGCACAGCAGAAGAAGGTTGACCCTGCTAAGGCTGATACAGCTAATAAGGCATATCCAGTTTAATAACATAACTGGTCTTGATATTGATAAATAATTATGAGATGATTATTATGTATTGTATAATATATAATGATCATCTCATTTTGATATAATGAGCGCAAAAAAAGATGTGCGTTGCATTAAAGACCGTAATGTTATAACAGCTTGAACGTATTAAAGAGGATTAGGAGGATACATATATGCCAAATATTAACTGGAATGCAAATGATTATAAAAATGGTTTTTCTTTCGTGCCGGAGTATGGAGAGTCGGTTATTAATCTTATAACGAAGGACAAAGGCAGCCGTGTTATTGACCTTGGCTGCGGTAATGGCATGCTTACTGATAAGCTTGCAGAAAAAGGCTATGATGTAACAGGAATAGATGATTCGGTTGATATGCTTGAGCTTGCCAGAAAGGAATATCCCGATTATACCTTTGTTAAAGGCAACGCTGTTGATTTCAAGCTTAATGAAAAGGCAGATGTTATATTTTCTAATGCAGTATTTCACTGGATAGATGAAGAAAAACAGCAGGCTATGTTAAACAACGTATATGATAATCTTAAAGAGGGCGGAGAGCTTGTGTGCGAATTCGGAGGATATGGCTGCGCAGAGTCGGTTCACAGTACGCTTGAACAGATATTTGCAGGGCATGGCTTAAAATATAAGAGAGTATTCTACTTCCCAACGATTGGACAGTATGCACCTTTGCTTGAAAAAGCAGGTTTCAGGGTAGAATATGCTGTATTATTTGACAGACCTACAAAGCAGGTGGGTGATAATGGACTTGCCAACTGGATTAATATGTTTGTAAAGAAGCCTTTTGAAGGTGTAAATGAAGACATAAAGCAGGAAATAATAGAAGAAACTGTAGAAAAGTTAAGAGCGAAGCTTTATATAGAGGACTGCTGGATAGTGGATTATGTGAGAATAAGATTTAGAGCTGTAAAATAGTTATGATAAATTCATATGAGTTATTTATTAAATAATGCATAAAGGCTAATCAAGTTAACATAATGAAGCTTACATTAAAATGGCAGTTGACATATGGGCTGTCAAAAAGTAATATTAGATAAGTGTTTGCGTGCACTAATTAGATAAAATATATAGTTAAAATATATAAAATGGAGGAATGATATGAGAATAGGTATTATCGGATATGGTAACTTAGGCAGAGGTGTGGAATGTGCTATTAAGCAGAATGAAGATATGGAGTTAGTAGCTGTATTTACAAGACGTTCACCAGAAAGTGTTTCCATATTAACTAAGGGAGCTGTAGTTTGCTCAGTAGAAGATATAGAGCAGTGGAAGGATAAGATAGACGTAATGATTCTTTGCGGTGGAAGTGCTACTGATTTACCAGTACAGACACCAAAGTTTGCAGAAATGTTTAATGTTGTTGACAGCTTTGACACACATGCAAGAATTCCAGAACATTTTGACAATGTTGATGCAGCAGCCAAGAAGAGCGGACATATCGGAATTATCTCAGTAGGCTGGGACCCAGGAATGTTTTCATTAAACCGTATGTATGCCAATGCTATATTACCAGATGGCAAGGATTATACATTCTGGGGCAAGGGTGTAAGTCAGGGACATTCAGATGCTATCAGACGTGTTGAAGGCGTTAAGGATGGCAAGCAGTACACAATTCCTGTAGAGTCAGCATTAGAGGCAGTAAGAAATGGTGAAAATCCAGAACTTACAACAAGACAGAAGCATACAAGAGAGTGTTTCGTTGTACTCGAAGAGGGCGCAGATGCCGCAAAGGTTGAGGAAACAATCAAGAATATGCCTAATTACTTTGCTGATTATGATACAACAGTACATTTTATAAGCGAAGAAGAATTAAAGAAAAACCACAGTGGAATTCCACACGGCGGTTTTGTTATCCGTACAGGAAAGACAGGCTGGAATAAGGAAAACAGCCACGTTATAGAATATAGCTTAAAGCTTGATTCTAATCCTGAATTTACATCATGTGTAATCGTGGCATATGCAAGGGCAGCTTATCGTCTTTATAAGGAAGGTCAGAGCGGCTGCAAGACAGTATTTGATATTGCGCCAGCATACCTCAGCGCTAAGGACGGAGCAGAGCTTAGAAAGAACCTTCTGTAATCGGGTTCTTATGCAAAATGTGTATAAGTAATGAGCTGCGCTGGAGAAAAGAATAATAAAGAGAGAATACCTCGTAGGCAGCAGTCAGGGATGGAATTCATTAGTCCCTGTCATCATAATAAAATAAAAGAAATTCTGTTATGACATAATGTTTTTGGGTGACCAACATTATGTCGTAGCGGAATAATGGAGTATGTTTAGATGATTAAGTTAGAAAGATATGAGGTCATGAACTTTGAAAATGCTATGAGAGGTGCAAGAAACCCTCTTAATAGCTGGGCAAGAATGGACAGCAAAACAGAGAATGGTGTATTTACATTTGGTCCTAATGACTTAGACCTTGCCAAAAGACTTTGCAGGGCGGGTTCAGACCACAGAAAGTTTATAAGACAGATATTTGTAACAGTTGATATAACTGCACCAATATATTGGTGGAAAGAATATGACACATATAAGGTTGGAACAGTTGCCAACTCAACAAGTACAATGCACAAAATTCACAGCAAGCCATTTGAAATGAGTGACTTCAGTGTTGACCATTGTACAGATGCTGCACTTGATATGATGCAGAAGAATATTGACTTTTTAGAGGGTGTCCGCAGGGAGTTCGTTGAAACTAAGGACAAGAACCTCTGGTACAGCCTTATCCAGCTTCTTCCTGAAAGCTATAACCAGATGAGAACATGTACATTTAATTATGAAAATCTTGCAGGAATGTACTATTCAAGAAGAAACCATAAGCTCGCCGAATGGCATACATTCTGCGACTGGGCTTTGGGATTACCTTATTTTAAGGAACTTCTTGTTCAGGAAGAAACTGAATAATATTAGGGCAGTTGAAAGGATATAGATGAGCAGTGTTATAATAATAGGTGGTGGTGCTGCCGGAATGATGGCTGCCATTATGGCGGCAAGAAACGGGCATAGTGTTACACTTATGGAAAAGAACGAAAAGCTTGGAAAGAAGCTTTTTATAACGGGTAAAGGCAGATGTAACTTTACCAATGCAGGTGATGAAGAGGATATAAGACAGAGTGTTGTAACTAATCCTAAGTTTATGTACAGCGCATTTAAAGGATTTTCAAACTATGATGTTATGGGTTTCTTTGATGAACTTGGACTTAAGTTTAAGATAGAAAGAGGCAACCGATGTTTTCCAGAGTCTGACCATTCCTCAGACGTCATATCAGCACTTGCAAGGGAAATGCGTAAGCTTAAGGTCAATGTCCTGCTTAACACAGAAGTTCTTGAGGTGCTGACAGAAGAGCCAGAGGATGGCGTTAAGAGGTTTAGCGGTGTTAAGTACAGGGAACTGTCTTCTGATAAGAAACAGACATTGAAAGCTGATGACTGCATAATCGCCACGGGTGGTAATTCATATTCAAGTACGGGTTCGACAGGTGACGGCTACAGATTTGCAAAGAGCCTGTCACATATGGTCACTCCGGTTATTCCGGCGCTTGTTCCACTTACGATAAGGGAAGAGTGGGCTTCTGAGCTTATGGGTCTTAGTCTTAAGAACATATCTATAAGCATAAAAGATAATAAAAAGGAAGTATACAGTGACTTTGGCGAAATGCTTTTTACACATTTCGGTGTGAGCGGTCCTGTTATTCTTAGTGGTAGCAGCTATACGACAGCAATATTAAGAAAAAGACCGCTTAAGCTTATAGTTGACTTAAAGCCGGCATTGTCAGAAGAGCAGCTTGATGAGAGAATATTAAGGGACTTCTCGGAAGAAAAGAACAAGGCATACCGCAATTCACTTGATAAGCTGCTTCCTAAGAAGCTGATACCTGTAATAGTAAGGCTTAGTGATATTAATAAAGATAAAAAGGTCAATGAGATAACAAAGCAGGAAAGATTAAGACTTGTTCATCTTATCAAAAATCTTGAAATGATAATCACAGGAACAAGGGGCTTTAATGAAGCGATTATCACACAGGGCGGTGTCAATGTGAAGGAGATTAATCCGTCAACTATGGAGTCAAAGCTTGTAAAAGGTGTGTACTTTGCAGGTGAGGTGCTTGATGTTGATGCTGTTACAGGTGGTTTTAATCTTCAGGTAGCGTGGTCAAGTGCTTATGCGGCGGCAACACACATTTTCTGATATAATACGTAATAATGTAAATGCATAAAAAATATTTTGCTAATAAAGATAAAAGCAGAAAATTAAAAACAATTATAGAAGTGGAGAATGGTTATGGCATATTCAGTAGCAATAGATGGACCAGCAGGAGCTGGAAAAAGTACAATAGCAAAGCTCATTTCCAGGGAAATGGGATATATATATGTAGATACAGGCGCTATGTATAGGGCAATGGCAGTATATTTCAGTAAGAATAAGGTTAATCCTGAGGATGAGAGTGCTATCAATGAGGCTGTCAAAAATGTTGATATAAAGATAGAATATCAGAATGGTGAACAGCAGGTAATCCTTAACGGTGAAAATGTTACAGGGCTTTTAAGAACAGAAGAAACAGGCAATATGGCATCTAAGACTTCTAAGTATAAGGAAGTAAGAAGCAAGCTTGTAGAGCTTCAGAGAGAGCTTGCAAAGACTACTGACGTGGTTATGGACGGAAGAGATATAGGAACAACAGTGCTTCCAGATGCATTTGTTAAAATATATCTTACAGCAAGTTCAGATGCAAGGGCTAAAAGAAGATATGATGAACTTGTGGCTAAGGGTGAGCAGTGTGACTTATCAGCTATAAAGGAAGATATTGAAAAGAGAGATTATCAGGATATGCACAGGGAAATATCACCTCTTAAGCAGGCAGAAGATGCAGTGCTGCTTGATACATCTGATATGAATATAGAGCAGGTTGTTGCAGCTATGAGGGATATTATCGATAATGCTGTAAAGAACAAGTAATATTATCAATAGAAGTGTCAGAAGATACAGAGTGCAGAATTAAAGGTAATAAATATGGCAGAAAAAAAAGTTATCCTTGCTAAGTCAGCAGGTTTTTGTTTTGGTGTTCACAGAGCTGTTGATACAGTGTATGAACGAACAGATAAGAAAAATGTATACACGTATGGACCTATAATTCACAACGAAGAGGTTGTAAAGGACCTTGAGAGCAAAGGTGTTAAGGCTATATCGGATATCTCTGATATTGATACTGGCGTTGATGGTAATGCTACAGTTATTATAAGGTCTCACGGGGTATCAAAGAGTGTATACGACAGTATCAGAAGTAAGAATTATGAGATAGTTGATGCAACATGTCCATTTGTATTAAAAATTCATCGTATAGTAGAAGAAGAAAGTGCTAAAGGAAAGCAGATAATTATAATCGGCAATGAAAAGCATCCGGAAGTTGAGGGCATAATGGGATGGTCACATAGTCCCGTTATGGTGGTCGATTCAGTAGAAAAAGCTGAGGAATTACAGGTTGATGGACAAAAAGAGGTAATAATTGTATCCCAGACGACATTTAATTACAATAAATTTAAAGAATTAGTTGAAATTATAGGGAAAAAGGGTTACAATGTTACTATTAAAAATACTATTTGTAATGCCACAGAGGAACGTCAGACCGAGGCAAGACATATTGCACACAAAGTTGATGCAATGATTGTCATCGGTGACAAGAGTAGTTCTAATACAAGAAAACTGTATGAGATTTGTAAAGGCGAATGTGAGAATACATTTTACATTCAAACTCTAAAAGATCTGGACTTACATAGTCTGGATTCGGTAAACAGCATAGGTATTACAGCTGGGGCATCTACCCCGAACAATATCATTGAGGAGGTTTATACTAATGTCAGAGAATTTTGCAGAGATGTTAGCTAACGAAGAGTGGAAGGAAATTCATACAGGAGAAGTTGTTGATGGCACTGTTATAGCAGTTAAAGAAGACCAGATTGTCCTTAACATAGGCTATAAGGCTGATGGTATTATCACAAGAAGTGAATATTCATCACAGCCAGGACTTGATCTTACAACAGTTGTTTCTGTTGGTGATGAGATGAAGGCTAAGGTTCTTAAGCTTAACGATGGAGAAGGTCAGGTACTTCTTACATATAGAAAGCTTGTTGCCGATAACGGAAGCAAGAAGCTTGAAGAAGCATTTAATAACAATGAACCTGTAACAGCAACAGTAACAAGAGTTATCAAGGGTGGTCTTGAAGTTGTTGTTGATGAAACAAGAGTATTTATTCCAGCAAGCCTTGTTTCAGATTCTTATGTAAAGGATTTCTCAGATTACGCTGGCAAGGAAGTAACATTTGTATTAACAGAATACGACCCAAAGAACAGAAAAGTTATCGGTGACTGCAAGCAGCTCATCGTTGCAGCTAAGAAGGCTGCACAGGAAGAACTTCTTTCTAAGATTAAGGAAGGAGATACAATCGAAGGTACAGTTAAGAATGTAACAGACTTTGGTGCATTTATCGACCTTGGTGGAGTTGATGGACTTCTTCACATCTCAGAGATGTCTTGGGGAAGAACAGAGAATCCTAAGAAGGTATACAAGGTTGGCGACTCAGTTAAATGTTTCATCAAGGAAATCAATGGCGATAAGATTGCACTTTCAGTTAAGTATCCAGACCAGAATCCTTGGAATGATGCATCTACAAAGTATGCTATAGGTAATGTTGTTACTGGTAAGGTAGCAAGAATGACAGACTTTGGTGCTTTCGTTCAGCTTGAAGATGGTATTGATGCATTACTTCATGTATCTCAGATATCAAGAGAACACATCAACAAGCCAGAAGATGTATTAAAGATTGGCCAGGAAGTTACAGCTAAGGTTGTTGACCTTAACGAAGCTGAGAAGAAGATTAGCTTAAGCATGAAGGCTTTATTAGATGACTCAGCAGAGCAGGAAGAAGCTCAGACAGAGGAATAATAATTAAATAAAACCAATATTGGAAACCTGATGTGAAAGCATCAGGTTTCTTTGATATGTGGCTTTTTGGCAAAGACGTGGGGAAATGTTAAGTTGTTGATAGCAAAATTTTGTTTTGAAGTGTAGTAATGATGAATTAAATATATCTTTTGAGGGTGAGGTAAGTGCGTCCTTTTCTTGTTTCACTTTCATCCCCAACATATATGAACTTTCCAATGCCACGGATTACAAGAATATCATCAGGTTTTAAGTGAGCACTCTTATTTTCTATACACTGCCCATTTACATATATTTTCTTAGAGGAGAACAGCTCGTTGGAATTACTTCTTGAAAGCTTTGTTATGGAGGCGACAACAGCATCTATACGGGGAGAAGCTGCTATTATACGTATATCCTCAAGCTCAGGCTTTAAGGCAGGAACATCCTCTTCACAGACAGAACAGTGGATATGGGTGTGTCTTATAGTATCAAGATTATCGCATATATAGTCAGCTATATGTGATATGCAGAATATATACGCATCAGAATCTTTTATTATGATATCACCTATGAGCTCACGTTCAATGCCAAGGTTCATAAGTGCACCAAGATAATCACGATGTTCAAGCTTCTCGGCAAACTTAACAGAAAGAGGGCTTATCTTTAATGTAGTTATGGGATAACCGGCATCATAGCCATAGTCCTCAGGCGAGCCAAAGCGGATAAGCTGGCGTTCGCATACAGAATTGCCGCCGTATATATCATAACGTATAAAAGATAATTCCTTTTTAAATGAAGCGACAACTGCCAGTTCGCTTATACTAAGAAAGTTTGTGTAGGTATATATGTTGTGGTGAAATGCCTGATTAGCGGTATCAAGCACTTTTCGTTTTAATAATTCATCTTCATTCATATGTGTGGTATCCTTTCGGGAATATTTTAAGTATTATTATAAGATGTTGGGGTCAAAAGCCACCAACTATGATACCTATGAATTGTTCCGTGCTGCGCACTCTCACAATTCTCCCCAATATTCGCATATCGTGGGACTATCATCCCACTTTTATGCTCATATTGGGGCGGGTCCCAAGGTCATTCACCCACCTATGAGCAAGCTCATGTGGGTTTAGACCTTTTGACCCTGGTATCATTATAATTAAAAATCATAAAATATACAAACAAATATTCGTAACCTTTGACACATTTATGCGAGTGTGATAAACTATTAACAAGATATAGGTAAAGCAACGTATACGTGGTTAGTTGCGGAAAGAACAGAGGAATTAAAATGATAAATAATTACGAAGAATTTAAAAAGTATGTGTTCGATCTTACAAGTATAGACCTTAATGCCTATAAGGAAAAGCAGATGAAAAGAAGAATTGATACACTTATTGCAAGGAATAAGTATAATGGATACGAAAGCTATAGTAAGGCTATCAAGACAGATTCCAAGCTGCTTGATGAGTTCGTCAACTATCTTACTATCAATGTATCAGAGTTCTACAGAAATCCGGCACTCTGGCAGAAGCTTGAGAATATTATTCTTCCAGAGCTTATAAGTAAGTTTGGTACAAGACTTAAGATATGGAGTGCAGCCTGCTCAACAGGAGATGAGCCATATTCTTTAGCTATGGTACTTGCAAAGAAAGTTCCTATGAGAGATATTAAGATATATGCTACAGATATAGATGATCAGGTACTTGAAAAGGCTAAGGATGGTGTGTATTCAGCTAACAGCCTTAAGGGACTGCCAGATGAATACAAGAATAAGTACTTTGAGAAGATGGGTGACAAGTACTTTAAGATATCAGATGATATTAAGAAATGTGTTGAGTTTAAGAAGTCTAACCTGTTAAAGGATTCATACCCACAGGGCTGTCATCTTATCGTTTGCAGAAATGTACTTATATACTTCACAGAAGATGCTAAGGTTGATATATACAAGAAGTTCAACAAGTCATTAGTACAGGGCGGCTGCTTATTTGTTGGTAATACAGAACAGATTATCAACTATAAGGATCTTGGTTATGAGTATAACGAGTTGTTCTTTTATAGAAAAAAGTAATTATCGAATATGCTGCTTCATGGATTAATTCCAGAGGCAGCATATTTTTTATGCTTTCTGTGTTATAGTCTGATATAGTCTTACCTTCTGCTGAGGAGTCTAACATAAGATATACATTCTGTTCATTATAATCCCTTTTAAAGACTGGCATATCGCCTGAATAAGCTGGCAGCATAATAAAAGCAGCGTACTTTTTAGTGTAGCAGGTTTCTTTGGTTGCTTTAACTTTACATTCAGCATCAACATAGGCGGCAACGCTCTTGTGCATGGCAGTGTCCTCATAAGGAAGATAGTAATAATTCCTGTAGTCGGCATAGAAAAACTTAAGAGTATCGGTAAGAACGGGAAATCTAAGCTTTAATACATCCTTTTCGGCTCTTAATACATATTCGTCATCCTTTAAAAGAACAGACACAGGCACCTCTTCTGGAAGACTGAAGGATAGTGTTATGTAGGCATGATTATTATTAATATTGTTATTATTGCTATTGTTAGTTGTGGTGCTGTTGTTCGTTGCTGTCGTTGCAGCGTTATGCCAGTTACCGTCCGCACTGTGTAACATATCCTGCGACTGGCATATTGTATACATTATATCTTTATAAGTAAATCTTTTATTAATAATATTGTTATAGCTTAATATACTAGAAACTTTTAAAAGACCACATATGTCATCAAAGTTATGAAGGAGCAGAAGCCTTTCGGCTTCATTGTGTTCAATAGGAGTATGTACATTTTTGACATAATCTTTATATACTTTAATAAGTTCACCTCCGGAATATTTATCTTCGCGGTGTATTCCAAGAAAATGTTCAACAGACTTCTGATTATAGCTTTCAAGTCTTAATAGTGACTTTAATCCCTTTGCATGCTTATAAAGGTCGATACTTCTTAAGTTATCGAGGTGTAACTCTATATTGTGTATAGCGGCACGTTTCTGTAAAAATGGAATATCAAAGCTGTCGCCATTAAAGTGTGTGAGCAAAGAAAATGAAGCAGTAAGCTTTGCAAATTCTGATAACAATGCAGGTTCATCGGTATCTGACTCGGCAAGCCACTGGATTATAGTGATGGTGTTACTGTCATTATCCCTGTAGGCTGCACCTATAAGATAGCAGAAGCATGCAGTACGTGAGAAACCTGTTGTTTCAATATCAAAAAAAAGATTATTATCCATACATATTGAATTATTAATATTAATATTTTTGGTTATAGTTTTCATGGTTATATATGTCCTTTACGTAATTTTGTATGTAGTTTAACTATATTAAGTATAAATACCTGTACTTTACAAGAGTTTTACGTTAAAAAAATGTCAGTTTTTGTTTATTATATACGAATATATACGCAAAAAAAAGTAGATTTTTAATCCTAATTGATATATTATATTAGTATATTAGTTATTGTGCAGAATTATTTAAATGCTTTGCATTTTACAGAGTGACAGTTCCGTCACATAACATCTGACAGGTAATCATGGAAAAGAGCTTTTTCTATGGTTATCTGTTATATGTGCGTTGTTTTGGACAGTAACATATATTATTTTAGTAAGGAGAAATATGTCATGGGAAAGTGTACATTTAAAGGTGGAATACATCCATATGACGGCAAGGAATTATCAAAGGATAAGCCAATCAAAGAATTATTCCCTGCTGTAGGTGAGATGGTTTTCCCACTTTCACAGCACATCGGTGCGCCGGCAGTTCCAGTGGTTGCCAAGGGTGATTACGTACTTGCTGGACAGTTGATTGCAGAAGCTGGTGGATTCGTATCAGCTAATATTCATTCATCTGTTTCTGGTACAGTTAAGGCTATTGAGCCAAGAACGCTTGCCACAGGTGGAAAGTGCAATTCAATCATCATTGAGAATGATGGAGAATTTAAGGAAGTTGAGTATACTCCTAAGAAGTTAGAGGAGCTTTCTAAAGAGGAAGTATTACAGAGAATTAAGGATGCAGGTGTAGTTGGTATGGGTGGTGCAGGCTTCCCTACTAATGTTAAGTTAAGTCCAAAGAATCCAGAAGGCATTGATTATATTATTGTAAATGGTGCCGAATGTGAACCATATCTTACATCCGATTACAGAAGACTTCTTGAGGAGTCAGACAAGATAGTACAGGGATTAAAAGTTGCATTAAGCATTTTTGATCACGCAAAGGGTATTATCGGTATCGAAGACAATAAGCCAGAGGCTATTAAGATTATGCAGCAGGCAGTAGCAGGCGAACCTGATATTGAGGTTAAGCCATTAAAGACTAAGTACCCTCAGGGTGGTGAGCGAAGCCTTATCTATGCTACAACAGGCAGAAGCATCAACTCAACTATGCTTCCAGCAGATGCAGGATGTATCGTACATAACGTAGATACAATATACAGCATATATATGGCTGTTATTGAAGGAAAGCCACTTACTAAGAGAATCGTTACTGTTACAGGTGATGGTGTTAAAGAACCAGGTAACTTCTATGTATGGCTTGGCATGAACTACAGACAGCTTCTTGAAGCAGTCGGCGGTGTAGTTGGCGAACCAGAGAAGTACATATCAGGTGGTCCTATGATGGGATTCGCTATGTACAGTCTTGATGTACCAGTTGTAAAGGGAAGCTCATCACTTCTTGTATTCCAGAATGATGTTGTATCTAAGCTTGAAGAGACAGCATGTATCCGTTGTGGAAGATGTGGTGAAGGATGTCCAAGCCATTTACTTCCAGCTAAGCTTGCTTCATTTGCAGCTAAGAATGATGAAGCTGGTTTCGTTAAGTTTGATGGTATGGAATGTGTTATGTGCGGAAGCTGTTCATATGTCTGTCCAGCTAAGAGACCATTAACACAGCAGATTAAGGCTATGAGAAGTATCGTTCTGGCTAACAGAAGAAAGAAATAAGGGAGGATTAAAAGTGAGCGAGATTTTTAACGTATCAACTAATCCACATGTACGTAGCAAGGATACTACTCAGACTATTATGAGAGACGTACTTATAGCGTTAGCCCCTGCTAGTATATTTGGTATTTATAACTTCGGAGTTCAGGCACTTATCCGTATCATAGTTGGTATTGTAGTGTGTATGGCTTCTGAAGCAGTATATGAGTATTTTATGCATAAGAAGATAACAGTTATGGACCTTAGTGCCGCTGTTACAGGTCTTCTTATTGCACTTAACATTCCATCAACTCTCAACATTGGTTTTGAGATTGTTGGCTGTGTATTTGCTATTATTATTGTTAAGCAGTTATTTGGCGGAATTGGTCAGAACTTTATGAACCCTGCACTTGCAGCAAGATGTTTCCTTCTTATTGCATATACAGGTCCAATGACTAACTTCGTATGTGATGCATATTCTGGTGCTACACCTCTTGCTATATTAAAGCCGGGTTCAGAGGTAGTAGGACAGACAGCTCCTACACTTCTTACTATGTTTATTGGTAAGACAAGTGGTGTTATCGGTGAAACATCAGTTATATGTCTTCTTATTGGTGCTATATATCTTGTTGTAAGAAAGATTATTTCTTTAAGAATTCCACTTTCTTACATTGGAACATTTGCAGTGCTTATATTCCTTTTCGCACCAGGACATCAGTTTGATGCTATGTATATGTTACAGGAAATCTGTGGTGGTGGTCTTATTCTTGGTGCTTTCTTTATGGCAACTGATTATGTTACATCACCTATCACACCTAATGGCAAGTTAGTATTCGGTGTCTGCTTAGGTTTACTTACATTCATATTCAGAATGTTTGGTGGTTCAGCAGAAGGCGTTTCATACGCAATCATCTTCTGTAACCTCTTAGTACCTCTTATCGAAAGAGTTACAGTACCTAAGTCATTTGGCAAGAAGAAGCCGGAAAAAAAGGCAAAGGAGGCTGCATAAGATGAAGAATATAATAAAAGACGCATGTATATTATTCGCAATTACACTTGTTGCAGGTATCCTTCTTGGTCTTGTATATAATGTAACTAAAGACCCTATCGCACAGCAGAACGAGAAGGCTAAGCAGAAGGCTTATCAGGAGGTTATTGCTGATGCTGATAAGTTTGAAGCACTTGATGGAAGTTATGCTTCTGATAAGGTAGCAGAAACAGCTAAGGCAGTACTTTCAGCTTCTGCAACAGATTTCTCTAAGGATGATGTATCAGAGGTAGTTGCTGGTATTAAGAATGGCAAGATTATAGGTTACGTAGTAACAGTTGTTGCACATGATGGTTACGGCGGAGATATCAAGTTCTCTGTTGGACTTTCAACAGATGGAACATATCTTGGAACATCTATTCTTTCAATCAGCGAAACAGCAGGTCTTGGTATGAGAGCTAAGCAGGATCCTTCATTCTTAGCACAGTTTAACGGAACTAAGACTTCAGAATATAAGGTAGTAACAGATGGAACAGGTTCATCATCAGACAGCTCTATTGATGCAATTGGTGGTTCTACAGTTACATCTAAGGCTATAACAAAGGGTGTTAATGCAGCATTAGCTGTATATGCAGACCTTTCTAAGGCTAATGTTAAGACAGTAGGAGGTGTTTCAGTTGAATAAATGTGTTGAAAGACTTTATAATGGTATTATCAAAGAGAATCCTACTCTGGTTTTAACACTTGGTATGTGTCCTACACTTGCGGTTACTACATCAGCAATCAATGGTATCGGAATGGGACTTTCTACAACAGCAGTTCTTATGCTTTCTAACCTTTTCATTTCATTACTTAGAAAGGTTATTCCAGACAGCGTAAGAATGCCAGCTTATATCGTGATCGTTGCATCATTTGTTACAATAATACAGTTCTTATTACAGGGCTTTGTGCCATCTATATACGATGCACTTGGTATCTATATACCACTTATCGTTGTTAACTGTATTATCTTAGGACGTGCAGAGTCATATGCTTCTAAGAACCCAGCACTTCCATCAATGTTTGATGGTATTGGTATGGGACTTGGTTTCACATGTGCTATCACAATCCTTGGTGCAATCAGAGAGTTACTTGGTGGCGGAACAATCCTTTCAACAGGTAGTTCAGCACTTGTAGATCTTTCTAACTTTGGTTATACACCAGCTAGTATATTTATCCTTGCACCTGGTGCATTCTTCGTACTTGCTATGTGTGTAGCTGTTATGAACAGAGTAAAGAGAAAACACGGAATGAAGCCTGCTGAGGTTCCAGACTATGTTTCAGATGAAGAAAAAGAGAACTAAGGGAGGAGAGTAAAAGATGAATTTATTAGTTATCGCTATAAGCACAGCGCTTGTTAACAACGTTGTATTAAGCCAGTTCTTAGGTCTGTGTCCTTTCCTTGGTGTATCAAAGAAAATAAACACAGCTGCCGGAATGGGTGGCGCTGTTATCGGTGTTATCTCTATATCATCAATCATATGCAGCCTTATATATGATTTTATATTAACACCACTTAACCTTACATACCTGAATACAGTAGTATTCATTCTTGTAATAGCAACATTAGTTCAGTTCGTTGAAATGGTACTTAAGAAGTGTATGCCACCTTTATATGAGGCACTTGGTGTATACCTTCCACTTATCACAACTAACTGTGCCGTACTTGGTATCGCTTTAACAAATGTACAGAATTCATATAACTTAATCGAATCATTTGTAAGTGGTCTTGGTACAGCTGTTGGTTTTACAATAGCTATTGTAATAATGGCTGGTGTACGTGAGCGTACAGAGGACAATGATGTTCCAGAAAGTTTTAAGGGAATGCCTATCGTTCTTTTAACAGCAGGACTTATGTCAATTGCATTTTTCGGATTTTCAGGAATAATCTAAGGAGGATATTGAATAATGACAGGTATTATTATTGCGGCTTGTGCCGTAGGTGTAACAGGTCTTCTTCTTGGACTCTTCCTTGGATTTATGGGAAAGAAGTTTGCAGTTGAGGTTGACCAGAAGGAAATAGATGTAAGAGCAGAACTTCCAGGTAACAACTGTGGTGGTTGTGGATACGCAGGCTGTGATGCACTTGCAAAGGCTATTGCAGCAGGTGAAGCTGACTGTGGCGCATGTCCAGTTGGTGGTGCAGCAGTAGCAGCCAAGATAGCAGCTATTATGGGTGCTGAGGCAGGAAGCCAGGAGCGTATGACAGCATTCGTTAAGTGTGGCGGAGACTGTGACAAGGCTAAGAATAATTATGTATATTCTGGTGTACAGGATTGTACTATGATGAACATAGCACCTAACGGTGGTCCTAAGGGATGTACATACGGATGTATGGGTTACGGCTCATGCGTTAAGGCTTGTCCTTTCGATGCTATCCATGTAGTTAATGGTGTAGCTGTAGTAGATAAGGAAAAATGTAAGGCTTGTGGCAAGTGTGTTGCTACATGTCCAAGACATCTTATCGAGCTTATTCCATACAAGGCAACTTACGCAGTTAACTGTTCTTCACAGAACAAGGGTAAGGATGTTATGCAGGTATGTTCAGTTGGATGTATCGGCTGTATGTTATGTACAAAGCAGTGCGAGTATGGTGCTATCACTGTAGAGAACAATATCGCACACATCGACCAGTCTAAGTGTGTTGGCTGTGGCAAGTGTGCTGAGAAGTGTCCTAAGAAGATTATTCATAAGCAGAATTAATTGCGGGGTAATCGGGTGAATTAAAATTATAAAAACCGCTGGTGAAAATGTTGGAAATGGCATTTTCAGCAGCGGTTTTTGTATAGTTTAAGATAGATTTTATTGGGTTCTGTTGTATTAAATTGTATTAATATAATTTGTGTGATATTATAAATTGAAAGGCAAATAGTATGTTTTGGATGGGATTTTTTAGTATTTATTTAATATTTGCATTTTTAGGTTTGTTAATGCATTTTTTAGGTAAAATGTTTGATAAATTTATTGAAACATTAAAGGGGTTGAAAAGTATAGCATGTGCTGTTGTGTTTACTTTGTTTTCTTATGTATTTACATTGCTTTACTCAATGGTTTCAATTTTAACAGGAAATATATGTTTTAATGCTATATTATGTGCTATTTTTCCTGTGTTTTCTTGGTTTATGGTAGAAAAATTTTATCAATTAATGGCAGGGGAAAAAGGAGATGAGAATGAGGAGATAAGAACATTAACAAAAGAGGATAAAAATATATGTAATTTTTATGCTTTGATTGGAGTTATTGTGTCAAGTATAGTGCGTTGTTTTCAAGATAAAGTTCAGAATATATTATTTTAATTAGCATAGCAGTTAGTATTTGGATTGGTGCATATATTCCAATTTCATCAATATATGAAGGTAAAACACTAAAAGAATTGAAAGAAATTGTTTTTACTTATTTTAAATGTAAGAAATTAGTACGTATATCTGCAATATTAAGTGCTGTTATGGCTACAATTCTTGTTTTAAAAAATGAGTTTGTGGTAAAATTAAATGAAATTATTGGGCAGTTGGGATATGGCATGGCTGCGGGTTCAATAATATTAATTTTGCTCATTATAATTTTTAGTTTTATAAGAAGTAAACGAGTAAAGAAAGGTACAATATGACTGAGATTACATCAACAACTCTGAACTATTATAACCAAAATGCAGACTCTTTCATACAGGGAACTGTATCCGTGGATTTTTCGCAGGTACAGGATAAGTTTCTGGAAAGATTAAATGAGGGTGATTACATCCTTGATTTTGGTTGTGGTTCAGGACGTGATACTAAGTATTTTTTGAAAAAAGGGATGGTGGTAGATGCCATAGACGGCTCAGTTAATCTTTGTAAGCTGGCGAGTGAATATACAGGAATAAAAGTACGGAATATTTTATTTCAGGAACTTGATGAGCAGGAAAAGTATGATGGAATATGGGCATGTTCATCTATACTGCATTTGCCAAAGGAAGAATTATCAGTTGTATTGGATAAGATGATTGCAGCATTAAAGAAGAATGGTATTATATACACATCATTTAAGTACGGTGATTTTGAAGGCGAAAGAAATGGTCGGTATTTTATAGATTTTACAGTGGAAAGTTTTAAAGAATTCATTGAAAATGTAGCAGATGTTGAAATAGTTGAATACTGGATTACTGGAGATGTCCGTCAGGGCAGGGGTGAAGAAAGATGGTTGAATATAATTCTGCAGAAACATTAGATGTTATAGATACATATAGCACAGATGTTATGACAGGTGGAAGTAATAAAAGAATGTATCTGTATAATCAGCTTGTTCATAGTTTAAAGAGAGCAGACAGTGTAGATATAATTGTTTCATTTCTTATGGAATCAGGCGTTAAGATGCTTATTAAGGAATTTGAAAATGCACTTAAAAGAGGTGCAAGAATTAGAATTCTTACAGGTAATTATCTTGGAATTACACAGCCATCAGCACTTTATCTTATTAGAAAAAGACTAGGTGAGCAGGTTGATATAAGGTTTTATAATGAGAAAAATCGTTCATTTCATCCAAAATCATATATTTTTCATTATGAGGATTATAGTGAATTGTATATAGGTTCTTCTAACATTTCAAAGAGCGCGCTTACATCAGGAATTGAATGGAATTATCGTTTTAATAGCAGAAATGATAAAGATAATTACGAGAAATTTTTTAATACATTTGAAGATTTATTTTATAATCATTCAATCGTGATTGATGATGAAGAATTAAAAAGATATTCGAAAAACTGGCATAAGCCGGCAGTATCAAAAGATTTGGAGAGATATGATGAAGAATATTATTCTGATATTGAGTCTAAAGTAAGACCACTTTTTGAGCCAAGAGGAGCACAGATAGAAGCTTTATGCTCACTTGATGATACAAGGTCAGAGGGAGCTAAAAGAGCATTAGTGTTTGCGGCAACAGGTGTAGGTAAAACTTATCTTGCAGCTTTTGATTCGGTGAATTATGAAAAAGTGCTTTTTGTTGCGCATAGGGAAGATATATTAAGACAGGCAGCAAATTCATTTAAAAATGTAAGAAATTCGGATAATTATGGATTTTTTACAGGTAATGAAAAATGTACAGATAAGCCAGTAATATTTGCATCTGTGGCATCATTGGGAAAAGACACATATCTTAATGAGAGATATTTTAAACCAGATTATTTTGATTATATTGTAATTGATGAGTTTCACCACGCAGTCAATGAACAATACAGAAAGATTGTAGATTATTTTAAACCACAATTCTTATTGGGGCTTACAGCCACACCGGAGAGAATGGATGGCAGGAATATATATGAGATATGTGATTATAATGTTTCATATGAAGTATCACTGAAAGAAGCAATCAATAAAGGAATTCTTGTGCCATTTCATTATTATGGGATATGTGACATTATAGATTATTCCAATATTAATATTGTTAATGGATTATATGATAAAAAAGAACTGAATGAAGTTTATATTAAAAATACTGAAAGATATGATATGATATATAAGTATTATATGAAATATGGTTCTAAAAGAGCACTAGGTTTCTGTTGTACAAGAGAGCATGCTGAGGCTATGGCAGAAGACTTCTGTAAAAGAGGAATTCCATCGGTTGCTGTATACAGTAATTCGGACGGTGAATTTTCGGAAGACAGAAAAACAGCCATTAACAGATTAATAAAAGGTGATATAAGAGTAATATTTTCTGTAGATATGTTTAATGAAGGCGTGGATATACCTTCAGTCGATATGGTTATGTTCTTAAGACCTACCGAATCACCTGTTGTATTTATACAGCAGTTAGGAAGAGGGCTTCGTAGAAACAAAGGAAAAGAATATCTTAATGTTCTTGACTTCATAGGCAATTATCAGAAAGCTGGACGGGTAAGAAGTTTACTTGCAGGAGATAAGGCATTTCATTGTAATAATTATAATCCAATAGATAAGTCAGTATTTCCGGATGATTGTATTATCGATTTTGATATGCGCCTTATAGACATATTTGCAAAAATGGACAAGCAGCAGCTTAAGATAAGAGAGCAGATACAAAATGAATATTTGAGAATAAAAGAAATGCTTGGCAGAGTACCTTCAAGAATAGAACTTTTTACATATATGAATGATGATATATATGAGATGGCACTTACACATTCAAAGGATAATATATTTAAGAATTATATGGATTATCTTAAGGAAAATGGTGATTTAAAGCAGGATGAGGAAAATGTGTATCAAAGTGCTGGAAGAGAATTCATTAACTATATAGAAACAACCAATATGTCAAAGGTGTATAAGATGCCTGTACTTATGGCATTTTATAACAACGGAATAATACGGATGGAGGTCACAAAGGAACAAATTCTTGAAAGCTGGAAAGACTTCTTTTCAACTGGAACTAATTGGAAAGATATTGATAAGTCTTCAGATTTTAATTATGATAAGTACAGGGCAATAACTGACAGTGAGCATATTAAGAAAATAATGCAGATGCCAGTTAAGTATCTGTTAGAGTCAGGAAAGGGATTGTTTATCCAGAAGGATGGCTGTGCATTAGCTTTGAGAAATAATATGCAGGAAGTCATAGGAAATGAAGCTTTTGTAAGACATATGAAGGATGCGGTTGAATATAGGGTTATGGATTATTATAGGAGAAGATATACATTAAATAGTGGTGTTAATAATCAAAAATTGTCAATGAAAAATGATAATTTGCGTTGATTTTTTAATTAAATTGAGTATAATAATGTTAGTAGCAGAAATGTTCTCGATGTAAGAGCATCGTTAAAAGTTGGGCTGCATATGGAGCAGGATAATTTTCCATATCACTAGATGTCTTAACTGGGCATTGAGCTTGGCAACTTGGATAAAGTTGTAGTCCACGTGGGGGACTTAATGATTTCCACGTCGTTATGGATATCTTAACTGGGTATCGAGGCTGACAACCAGCATAAAACTCTTTTAAAAGTAATTATTAAGGAGTGTGGTTAAATATCACACTCCTTTTTACATATGGAGTGCAAATGGCAACAAAAATAGATAAGAAAAATACAATACGACAGAGTATTATAATTAGTGATAGCTTTTATACTTAAATAAAAAAGCGGAGGACAATGACAAATGAATTTCGAGTTAGCTGACAAGCTGTATATTAAGGCTGGTTTTAAATACATAAGTACAGAAGAGATATTTTATGAGGTTGTGGGAACCAGACAATTCAGAATGTATGAATATTCCTTTTGGTAATTTGCGATATTCCATATTTATTACCTTCTTTCATATAATGTTAATATTTTCTTCTAAAATTGTATCAATATAAAATAAATATAGTGAGTATTATTTATTAATTATAACATTAATTTGCAGAAATATATAATGCTTATATGTATTAGGTAGTGGTTGATAATGCCTGATTGTTAAGTTGAACGATTAAGTTTATAATAAAGATAAACTTTAAAAATTGTTTAATATCGTATATAATAATATTTATTCAGCTAAAAATAAATATAAAACAATAGCTAAGAGAGGTATTAAAATATGGAAATTTATGAAATGATAGACCTACAGGATTGCCCAAGGTGTTTAGGACCTTCTTTATTAGAGGAAGTAGACCATGGTTTTTATGTAACTTGCCTGGATTGTGGATGCCAGTCAGCAACATTCAGATATAATAATGACGAAGACAAGCTTGAAGCTGCGAAGAAAACAGCTGAGTTATGGAATACTGGCAAGGTAATATATACGGGGTATGGAGATTGATAGTATATAAAGGTGTATATATAAAAAATATGAAAAATATTTACGAATTCTTTAATATTATTATGATAATGCCAAAAGGTAACGAGATTTTAAGTAATAGAAAAATAATGTGTATGCATATTTTAGAAGCATGATACATTTTGTGTACAATGTTATTATAGTTAATGTATATATAAGAATATGCATAATAAGCCCCAATATAATATATCAGATAAGGAGAATTAAGCAATGAAGAGTCAGGAAGAACTTTTTAATATGACGGTAATGGAATTAAGAGAATATATGAATTCAATTTCCAATGAGGAGATAAAGCAGGTGGCAGAAATGTTTGAATATGATGAGCATGAAAGAGATCCACTTACACTTCTTTCAGCACCTAAGCTTTTTGAATATATGAAGTATGCCAATGGCACAGTTGATATTGATTTTGGTGAATAATGCTATAATGAGGGAGTGTGATTAATAGTCGCGCTCTTTTCTTTGTCTGCTTATTATTGAAGAATTTTTGCAGAAGATTATATCAGCTTGTTAGAATGGTGAGTTGTTATTTATGTTTGAAAGAGTAGATAATTCAGTAGCTAACAGCAGTTTTGTATTAGTATCTGCACATACTTCAAACAAAATTGCTGTGTATAAAGATATATTTTAGCTTGAAATATATAAATATTGTGTTATAATACATTTAACATTTAAGTTAAATGTTAAATGAAGGAGGTGTAAGTTTGGCATTACAGGATACGCTTCAGGCACTCGCTGACCCTACAAGGCGCGAAATACTTAATCTTCTTAAACATTCGCGCTTGTCAGCTGGTGAGATTGGTAATCATTTTTCAATATCAGGTGCAGCGATTTCAAGACATTTGTCAGTTTTAAAGGATGCTGATTTAATTCGCGATGAACGTGAAGGAAAGTTCATTTATTATGAACTTAACGCAACTGTGCTTGAGGAGATTATGTTATGGATTAGTGAATTGAAAGGAGAAAAACATGATGATTAAACAAAATAAAAAAATGATATTATTTACTTTGGTTTTATTGCTTCTTCCAATCGTTATGGGATTGTTTTTGTGGAATCAATTACCTGATACTGTTGTAACGCACTGGGGAGCTGATAACCAGCCTGATGGCTACTCATCTAAGGCTTTTGCAGTGATTGGGCTTCCAGCTATATTATTAGCAACACATTTGATATGTATAATTGCAACCAATATTGACCCTAAAGCAAAAAATATTAACAATAAAATGTTTTCTGTTGTTATATGGATATGTCCATTTATTTCTATTCTAACATGTGCTATGGTTTATGGATATAATCTTGGATATCAGTTTGATATGGGCTTTTTTAGCTCTCTGCTTATTGGAGTTTTGTATATAATTTTGGGTAACTTCATACCTAAGATAAAGCAAAACTACACAATTGGGTTCCGTATTCCATGGGCATTAAATAATTCAGATAACTGGTATCATACACACAGGTTTGGTGGAAAATGTATGGTAATTGGAGGAATAGCACTGATAGTTACATCACCATTTGAAAATGTATGGGTACTTCTTGTAGTTGCTATTATTCCCTGCATTTTGCCAGTAATATATTCATATATGTATTACCGAAAAACTATGCTATAATGTGCGTAAGCAATGAGCCGTGCCAGACGAAAGAATAACAAAGTGCTGTGCTTGCACAAAGTACTTTGTTAGGCTTTGGTATGATAGGGCGAATGCCCGACAGTCCGGAAAAGTGATAGCTTTTCCGGACCTGCACGGCAAAACATACATTTACTTATCAGCTGGCTTAACAAATGAAACAGGTGGCTGGGTTTAAGGATATTCATACTGGAAAAATAGAAGATATTATGCTTATAAAAACACCGGCAGATATCGAGAAATTTAAAGAAATGTATGGAATAGAAGGCAATATTGACAAAGAATATTAGGATTAAAATGTCTGTGGAAGGAAGATATAATTATGGTTAAGAAAATTGTAAAAGGAAAGCAGATATTTGCAAGAAAGGCACAGCCTGCGACAGAAGCGGACAAGCAGGTTGTAATAGATTTGATAGATACTTTAAGAGCAAACAGGGAAATATGTGTTGGAATGGCTGCAAATATGATAGGTGTGAATAAGTCAATAATAGTTGTGGCAGCAGGTCCATTTCAGTTTGCAATGATTAATCCTGTTATAACTAAGAAGTCTGGTGAATATAAGACGGAAGAGGGTTGTTTATCATTAGATGGTGTCAGACCCTGCATAAGATATGAGGAGATAGAGGTTGACTATCTTGACAGTAATTTTAAGCCACAACATGGGAAGTATAGAGGATTTACGGCACAAGTCATACAACACGAAATATGTCACTTGTGTGGAGTAGTAATATAATTAAGAATAAGTTATAAAAAATCTTGAATATCCAAGCAATATAATAATTAAATATTAATAAAATGCTTTTGATGCAATAATATGTTCCAATAGTTTTCACCATTATCCTAATCCTCAGGCATTTTTTAACAGCGTAAAAAGATGTCTTCGACCGGGAGGAAGATTGATACTTAGAGATGTGACAAGTGACAATAGGCTTCTTCTCTGGTTTATGGATAATATAGAGCTTCCTGTCGCTAATATGCTGGGACATGGCGATGTAAAGATTGCCAAAAGAAAAACAGTTATGGAGTGCTGCAAAAAGGCAGGTCTTAAGGTAGAAAAATTCGAGATACGTAAAGGTATGAGAATGCATTGTGTTGTAAGAAAAATCTGAGGGAGTATTGGTATGAAGGAAAAAATAAAGATAACCGGCATTCCGGAAACGATGATTCAGACATTATATGCAAGGGCGAAAGAAACAAAGAAGAGTGATGCTAAAATCAGGGATGAGATAGCGGTAGAAATTGTAGAAAAACTGGATTATGATTTTACAAAAGCAGATAAAGACAGTACTATGGCAAATGGCGTGATTGCAAGAACGATTGTACTGGATGGTATGGTAAATGATTATCTGAATACACATTCTGATACGATTGTTGTAAATATTGGCTGCGGTATGGATACAAGGTGTTATCGTATGCAGGGAAAGTATAAGCTCTGGTATAATGTTGATTTGCCTGAAACGATAAATATAAGAAAGCGTTTTCTTGCTGAAAATGGTCCTATATACCAGATTGCCAAGTCCGCAATGGATACTTCATATACAGATGATATTACATATAATGGAGAAAATGTGCTTGTAATTATGGAAGGACTGTCTATGTATTTGCAGGAGAATGACATCAGGCAGATATTTTCGATTATAGAAAAAGCATTTAACAAATCAACGGTAATGATTGAAACTATGTCACCATTTTTTGTTAAACATATGAAGGAAAAGTCAATAGAAGGCAGTAATGCAAAGTTTACGTGGGGCGTTAAAAATGGCATGGAATTGCAGCAGATTGTTCCCATCTTTACATGGAAACGCGATGTCAGTCTGGTTGAGGGTATGAAGGTGATTATGCCTGTGTACAATGTACTGGGTAAAATTCCAGTGGTGCGTGGTATGTCTAATAAAATAGTGGTTATGGAAAAGTAAATATTTTATAAATGTAAGAATTAATCAGGTTGTCGCAGGATGACCTGATTTTTTTATGTGATTATTGTTTGTTCTATATTTTGGATGCGTAATTATTCTAAGATTTTATAAAAATATATCTATAATGAAAATCTAAAAAATTAAAAGGGCTTATTCTGTGATTATTTTAATATGAGTGGGAAGAAGCATATCCAATGCATATAGTGTTAATATTGACCTGAGTAACTTTAGAATATGTTGCAAGAAAAGAATTTTATCATCAAAAAAATATAATAGCAATTAATAACAAAAAAATATCTTTATTTGCTCATTTATAGTTAGAGTTTTAAATTAACAATCATAAATAATGTATCATTTATTATATATCATATAAAACACAACTACCTTATAATTAAATGCATTGATGTATTCTGGTTGTCATATATCTAATGGATATGCTTTTTGTTTAAAAGGCAGATATCCTGACAAA
>ENA-OPCA01000049-OPCA01000049.1-human-gut-metagenome-genome-assembly--contig:-NODE-49-length-103879-cov-4.920702_pt1 | contig 103879 bp, 92 predicted proteins | sample MGYA00241076_ERZ501468 | MGnify/ENA primary metagenome ERZ501468 (study PRJEB25962, sample SAMEA2042633) | human gut metagenome | biome: human gut; feature: human-associated habitat; material: faeces... | reverse complement strand
TACACTCAGTGATCTAAAAGCTACATATCCAAGTCCAATTAAAGGGGATTGGGCCGTTGTAGGTGATACAATTCCTGGTTTGGTTTATGAATGCCGAACTAACGGTGTATGGAGCAGTACCGGGCAGCAAGGGGGCGGCGGAGATATAGATCTGGCCGGATATCTGTCATCTGAAAAAATAACTGACGTAACGGAAATATTATGAAGAATATTCGTATTGGAAACGACATTTTAGTAAAGCTCACCAGCTTAGATCAAGAATCTTTGGAAGGTAGAGATATTACTGTGCTAATAACGACATTTGGGTATAAAAAGAAAATGGAATATTCCGTATCAGGTAATATTCTGACATTTTCCTTTTTAGGCATGGACCAACGCATATTAGGCACGTATACTATTCTTGTAATTGAAAATATGGGCAAACCTGGTATGCGTACCGTGGATATTTACAAGGCTTTCCGACTGGTAGCTTGTTCCTGTGATGCTGGAGGTTCTGATCCTGATCAATTAGAAACCATTACTCTATCATTCGACTTTGAGCTTTTATTATCCGGGATGATCACCTATTCGGATATAAAGAATAAGCCAACGATTAATGGTGTAGAAGTAAATGGCGATAAGTCTCTTGGCGATTTCGGTATTATGGAATCGAAAAAACTTGAAAATATAACAGAAATTTTATAGGAGATTAAAATATGGCATCAGAAATTCATAAAATGCTAAAAAATGGACAAACAATATATCCTGCGACTATAACAGAGGCTGTAATAGATAGAGATAGCAAAAAACCATTAAATGTACTTCTTTCTGATTCAAGAAGTGAAGTGAAAAAAAATTTTATGTACTCAGTATTTTCTTATAAGACTGGGTATGTTGAATATCAAACAGGGGCCATCAAAAGCGCTGCTGGGTTTGGTTATTCTGAAAAAATATCACTTAAGAAAGGCGATACAATATATGCGATATTGTCTTCAAATTCTCTAGTATCTTTGATTGCTGTTTTTGAAAATGGCATCTATCAAAAAGACAAATCAGTCCCGGGGGCTATTTCTAAACAAGAAGTATATGTTGAATATACGGCAGATTCTGATTGTGATATTATTATTTCATGTGAAATAGCTTATGCGCCGAATAGAGGGTATTATATAGGCGGAACAAGTAGAGAGCTATTGGATAAAGTAAATAAAAATATATCTGATATAGAAAATATAAATAAAACAATAGAGGCTAGCACTACTACAATAGCATATAATTCGTATGAAACTAAAGGATATATAAGCTTTGATACTGGAAAACTGGTTAATTCAGAACTTTTTTATAATAGCGGATATATACAATTATACAAAGGCGATAAAATTTATTTTAAAACAATAATTGGTGGAGCCGCAGCAGCCTTTGCATTTTATGATTCTGATAAATCATATATACAAGAAAAATCAATAAAAGGAGGTTTAGACTTTAAAGAAGGCGAGATTACAGCAGATACCGACTGTTATGTGGTTATTTCTGTAGAAATATCAAAGGCTACAGAAGAATGTCTTTATACTGTTTTTCAATATGTTCTTGGGGCAACATTGAGTTTAAAAAATGAGGTATCGTCACTTAATGAATCATTCAGTGGAGAACTAAAAGAAACTAATATTAAAATTGAAAGCCTTAACCAGCAAATAGAAGATATAGAATCTCAAATAAATACAGGTGTTAAAGCAGAAAGTCCTAAAAGAGATTTAAATATTATTCTAGTTATTGGTCAAAGTCTAAGTATTGGAGGTGGCGGAGGTGGAATTTCTAATAAATATTACAACTCCGTTTCTTTGAAAGAGGGTATGTATGTGTGGAATATATCATCAACAGAAGGGTTTGTATCTCCAGAAACTGGACCAGAAACAGCCGTAAGATCATTTAATCAATCATTCTTGGAATCGCTAAAAGACGATTTTAATATTGAAGTTTAGACTCTTGGGGTTATCAAACTCTAATATTTGTATACGGCGCCGGAGGTACAAAACTTGAATCATTTAGTGCCCAACTAAATAATATAAAAAGCTTATTAACGTCTATCAAAGATAAATCTTTTGAATTAAATAAAACTATTTGTGTTCCTACAATTGGATGGGTCCAAGGCGAAGCAGATAAGGGTACAAGGGACGAAGGTGCAGCATATAAGAAAAATCTAAAATCTTTATTTACAAGTTTAAATTCATTCATTAAAACCGAATTTAATCAAGATAATGACGTTGAATTTATTACATATCAAACATCATCTTACGAGGCATTTAATAATGATGATAAGAGAATGATGATACCAATAATGCATTATGAAATCGCGCAAGAGATGAGTAATGTTAGTTTAGGTATGTGTATGTATCAATTACCATACAACTCTGATTTAACTCATATTTGGCTTTTTGGCACGCGTATTATGGGCGCTACAATGGGTTATTTTGCCTATCAAAGATGCATCAAGGGTAATAAAATAAATTCAATTTCATATAAGAGACATAACGTATATAGCATGAATGGCAAGTACATAATCGAAATAGAATTTAATGTTCCTTATCCGCCGCTTGTTATAGATAGAAAATCCCTTTTTGATGCTAATAAAAGTCTAACTTATAAAGATTTTAATGGAGAAACAAATGTTCCCAATATAGGATTTGAGATAATGAACTCTGACTGGGATTATGGTGAAGATGTTATATGGGATAGCAACGGCGAGCATTTACCAACTGTTATTAATTGGAAAAGTGATATCAATATAGAAAGTGCTACAATAGTACGAGGTAATACCGTAAAGATAATTTGTGATAAAAATCCGGCTGGTAAAGAATTATGGTATGCTAGACGAGGTAATCAGTGTGGTGGGTATATAAGAGATAGTATGTTTGTATCAGAGAATAAGAGTATTTATATTGATACCTCACAAAATACTGACGGAAATAATAAAAATGAAGCCGGAGAATATCCATTAAATAATTGGATGCCTATAATGCTTATCAAATTATGATTATTAAATAAAGTTGTATGAATAATCTAATCTTCTACTCCAACCCAATAGCCCGTATCCTAACCTGTTTGACGGATACGAATACAATTATGTTTTTCGGCTTCATACTGACAGAGGCCGAAAAACTGAGTATGGAAACACTGGTCCATGAAAGGACGCACCGGATACAATGGTTATTGACGGCCGCGATATCCGGTATTCTCACGATCCTTGCATCCATTGTTTTAGTTCTTACAGGACACTTCGAATGGTGGGTGTTAACTATTCCTCTCTATGCCTGGTATCTGATATATTGCTTGGAATGGTTTGTCAGGGTAGTTTTATGTATAAACATGCAAAAGGCTTATGAAGAAATAAGCTGGGAAGTTCAGGCTGACAAAATAACAAGGATATACTTATCAGAGTATTTCAAAACCGGTAAAGAACCAAATTTATGGCATTTGTATAAACAATATGTTTGACCCTTTTAAATTTTTAGTCGTATGAAAAAAGTAATGTTTGTGATCGTCATGATGATGATCTTTGTTCCTGGAGTGTTCGCGCAAACGGAAGTAACAAGCGAAGAAGCTCAGTTTGCAATAGACCTTTCTACTTTCGGTGGAATAGTCGGGTTAATATCTTCGGCGGTAACGCAGATTTTTAAGGCATTCCCGGCTATTGACGGAAGCAGAATCGCCAAGATCGGTATTTCTGTTGGCGTGGGAATTATTGTCTGCATGCTGGCATGGGTATTGAAAATCTCGGAACCGCTGGCTGGACTTATTTGGTGGCAGACGCTTATTTATGGAGTTGCTGCCGGATTATCCGGATGTGGATTCTATGATCTGGTTAAAGTTGTTTGGGAATTATTCAAACCGAAAGATGAAGTAATTCATTTGGATTAAGTTTTAGGTAGTTTAGGTTATCAATTGGGCGGTGTGACAGGCCGCCCTTCATTAGAAAAACATGGAACAGACAGAAGCAGCATTACAAGTAGCAAAAGGTATCAGCGAGTATGGAATCTTGGTGGTCATAGCAGCTTTTTTCCTTGTATTCGCCATAGGAGTATTAGTGTGGAACATGGTATCTTACAAGAATCTTACAGAACGTATCTTTACTGAATTTGGTGAGAAGATTACTGATGTACAGGAGAAGGCAAATAAGAATCTCGAAACTATGGTTGATATTGCAGAAGGTTTGATTCCGGAAACACAGCTCAGGATAAAGAATACCAGCAATGTCTATTTTGACTTGGCCACAGAAAAGGTTTGCCGATTGATCAAAAGAGTTCGGGAAGAAAATCATATTGCCGACAGAGAGGCTACAGCCCAGAAGATACGTACATTACTCACGAATCTGTATCAGGATAGAAATAGTCGGTTTGATAGCTATCATTATCGTGGTAAGCGGCTATCTGAATATACGAATCCGGATTGGGTGGAATGGGTTGCCAAGGTAGTAGAAGGAGAGCTCTATAATGAATCAGGAGCCAACAACAAACGTGCATTCACGAATGTTTCTGCTGTTTATGAGAATATCAAGTTGGATTTTTATCATCGGTTAAATAGTTAAGGTTATGGCAAAATCAAGAGGTTATCGAAATAACAATCCTGGTAATATCCGGATTAACGGGGATAAGTTCCAGGGCGAGGTTATCCCTTCACAAGACAAGGAGTTTAAGCAATTTGAGAGCATGGCCTACGGTTATCGGGCTATATTCAAGATCCTACGCAATTATCAGACAAATTATAAGCTGAACACGATCCGTCAGATGATCAGTAGATGGGCGCCGAAGAAAGAGAATGACACGGCAAACTATATATCTGTCGTGTCAGAAAGATCTGGAATTCCCGCTGACGATCCAATCCGGACAGACAATAGGGAGATGATGATCCGAATAGTCGCCGCCATGTCGAGAGTGGAGAATGGAATCGATGCTGATATGGTAGATATAATAGATGGATGGAATCTGTTATGAAACCTTGGAAAATAGTGTTGACAATTTTGCTGACAGCAGCAATATGTTCCGTAGTTGGCTATGGCTATGGGCGACGGGGAGCACGAGTCTCCACGTCTGTAGCTGATACCATCTGCTTCCGTGACACGGTTAGAGATAGTATTCCTATGCCGGTTTATGAGACTCTTGTCCTAGAGGTCCCGGAGCTGTTTCCTGTCTATATAACCTTGGGTGGTGACACGATCCATGATTCGATCTATATCCCTGTCCCTATAACGCAGAAAGAATACCAAACCGAAAATTACCGTGCCTGGGTTTCCGGTTATAAACCATCATTAGATAGTGTTTGGGTTTACCCCGAGAAGATCATCATCCGGGAGAAACCTCGCAGATGGGGCTTCGGTGTGATAGCCGGTTATGGAATCGGACGAAATGGATTGTCTCCTTATGTTGGTGTTGGGGGATATTGGAGGGTGTGGTGATTATTAATGAGACTTTTTTAGTTTAATGGTTATGTTGATTTTATAATGAATTGTTGAAAACAACCTAATTATATACTTTGGACATACTCATCTTTATTAAGTTTTAAAGCATTTCCTTCAGTACTTACATGCCAAGTATCATTAGAATCTTTATAGTTTATATATGCCGAAACGATTCCATATAAGTATGGTAATTCTATTATATTAGGATTAAAATGTTTGATATCTTGAGTATTTGAAAACGGCCTTTTTTTAGGCGTAGTACTTCTTAATGCTTTAGGCAGTGATGTTATATACAAGTTATCCGTGTGCAAAAAGAATTTTTTTATCATTTCTTTTTGTGGTAAATTACCAATATGACAAGATGTCATTTCTGCTATACAATTATCAGAAAGAAGTTCTTCAAAAATTTTTTTATGATATCCTGTCTCTGACCCATGGTGAGGTATTTTAAACAAAGATGCTTTTGGATTAGATTTAATAGATAAACTATTCTCTATTATACAAATCCATCCTTTCTTATTATTTGAAGTAACCTCCAAATCTGCACCTAGCAATATGGAATGATTATTGACTGATGCTAATAATACTACACATTTATCATTTGGGCTTTGATTTACAATTTTCCTATTAGAAGAAATTTCGCTTATCATGGAAGATAATTCTGTAGCATAATCTTTCAAAACTTCATCAGACGGAGACAGAGAGAAAACATTACATTTATAGTTCTCACTTTCCGAATAAAAAAGCTGTTTATCTTGTGCAGCTAATATACATCCTCTTTCTTCTTTATTTATTATTTCTAGGCACTTGTTTATTTCTTCTGTTGAGACAGCCGTAGCTTCATTTTTATATTTAGAATAATCATAACTAATGAATTGCAAAAATTTAGTTTTGTCAGTAGCCATAGCCATAGAGAACTTAGCTGATTTACATTCTTCCAAAATTTTGGATATTCCTTTAATGTGATCATCATGCCAATGAGTACAAACAATTAATTTGACATCTTGTTCAATATTTACTCCTTTTGATTTCAAAAATGATAGTGGTAGAATCTCTTTCTCTATAGGGGTAACACATGAATCAATAACAATCCAATTATTCATGCCTAAATTGATCACGACAGATTCTCCATAGTTCCCTGTTCCAATTAAGTAAACTTCAAATTGATTCATAAGTCCTTATTCCCAATGTATGTTTTTATTTAGTTTATCTGCTTTGTCCACGATTTCGTCAATATCAGATTCTGAAAATGGGATAGATCGTTTAAATCTAATGAAGGATTCTTTTTTTCTTTGTCCATTTTGTGTATAGTATGCAATACTCCAATAAAATATAGAACCTATTTTAACTAAAGGTATATCCTCTTTAGATATATCTTTAATAGTATTAAATTCAGCAATTTCTTTTGTTGTAGGGTTGGTTAGATCATTTAAGACAGCAATAAAACTATTACAATTGATTTCTTGGACATATCCAATCCATTTTTGTATAGAAATACTATAATCTCTATTTTTTTGATCTTTGTTGTTTTTTAAATTAATTATATCAAATTTTATTTTTGATGAATCTTCTGCTATTTCTTTTTGGAAGGAACTACTTAAATTTATTTCTTGCTTATTTATTAAGTATTCGTTCTTGGGTATTTCTTGTGATTCATCAATAAATACGTTTGCTATATCTTGAGTATAATTGTTTATTTCCATTGTAATCATCGTATATGGTTCATAATATCATTTAATGCATTATCAGCAATTGTTTTAGAATCATCCCTAATCGATTTAGAACTTTTTTCTATAATAGAAGTTAGTTCTGATTTTTTTTGTTCTGTTATAGTAAAATGATTATTTATGTTTATAGTAATTCCATGTAATATATTATCATTGGAATTACCCGGGGAAATTCTAATTCTTCTTCTTAAATAGTCACATGTTTTAGACTTTTCCTCTAAAATTTCAAGAGTTAATAGTCTTGCATCATGAATGGATCTATTCCACAGATCCAATGGTGTTAGAAATTTACCGAATTTGTAATATTCCTCATCAGAGGCTAAAGAAATATCAAATATATTGTTGATGCCAACAACATTTATAGGAGTTTCATTTAAAATCTTAAATGTATCAATAACAAGATCTCTTAAAACATCAAAATATGGTTCCATGTTTGTCCTAAATTCACAACGGCTTTTTGTTATTTCAACATTGAGCCAATCTCCAATTTTGTATCTTGCTAATTCTGGATGTATTACATCAATTTGAGCATTTTCAGCTTCACTTTCTCTTAAAAGACCCTTTGAGCTAAACCAAAGAGGCTGAAAAATAGGAGGATTGAAATTCCCTAATAATACAATACTGAAAATTTCTTTCTGTAACAAATTATCTAACATGGCTGAATCTTTAAAATCGTTTCTGTTTGAGGCAAAGGTAATATAAAAAATGAAATTCAATATATAGACAAGCTAAAACATTCATCAATGATAGATTTTGATATTTACTATCAATAAAAAAATGTTTTTCATTCTTCTTCCCCGTGTTAAATTGGATTCTTATAAGACCTTTAATGTTTGTATTAGTTCAAACAAAAGTAAGTTATTTTATAGCTTATAGATAAATTTAATATGGCAAATCCGTTCACCGTGAATGAATTTATTTAGATAGGGACTTAATCATAAATCGAGCAATAAAACGAGGACTATTATGATGGTCGTTAGATAATATGAAAATTTTGTATCTAATCGAGCAATGAGGTAAACATCCAGTAAAAACAGTCTATTTTATTTTGGTAAAAGTTTTTTAGTCGTTATTTTTACAAAAAAATTACACTGCCAAGCATTTAATGGGACTAATTGTTTGTAATTTAAATAGTTAGTTCTTGTATTTGATCTTTGGTTGCCAAAGGTAATAAAAACTTTGAATACTGTTTTCTTTTTCTCCTTTTTTAGTGAAAAATACTTCAAGATGTCTGCAAGAAAAGTTTATTCGCCCTTGTTGAATATATGTTCACCCTAGGCGAATATGTATTCGCTACTGCAGTTTATGTATTCGCCCTGGGCGAATAAAGATTTTCTTATGGAAATGTCAAAAAGATGTCATGACATCCATTTCTTTAGTTGGGGGCTAGCGAAGGATAATAAGGTGTATGGCAGAGCCGGAACTGCCTTGCGGGAGTACGATTTTTCTTAATTTTCGAGAATTAGGATGGGACGATGGTGCGTGAAGCCTGGAAAAAATGTATCTTTACGGGTCAAAATAGAAATGAGCTAATCTGTTATTTTAACGTATGGCGATAGACAAGGATGCATTAGAGACAGGTAAAATTTCCGTTTGGGGAGCTAGGGTTCACAATCTGAAGAATATAGACGTTGAGATTCCGCGTAATACACTGACGGTGATTACGGGAATGAGTGGCAGCGGAAAGTCTTCGTTGGCTTTCGATACGCTTTTTGCCGAAGGTCAGCGGCGCTATGTGGAAACCTTTTCGGCTTATGCCCGGAATTTCTTGGGAAATATGGAACGCCCGGATGTGGATAAAGTCACCGGGTTGAGCCCTGTCATCTCAATTGAGCAGAAAACTACCAATAAGAACCCGCGTTCGACCGTGGGAACAACGACAGAAATATACGATTTCCTGCGCTTGTTGTATGCCCGTGCCGGCGAAGCCTGGTCGTACCTGAGCGGAGAGAAGATGGTTAAATATACCGAAGAGCAGGTTTTGCACCTGATTCTCGAACGTTATAAGGGGAAACGTACCTATATCCTGGCACCTGTTGTGCGCAACCGTAAGGGACATTATAAAGAATTGTTCGAACAGTTGCGGAAGAAAGGGTATCTGAATGTACGGGTGGATGGTGAAATGCGTGAGATTATCCACGGGATGAAGCTCGACCGGTACAAGATGCACAACGTAGAAGTGGTGATCGACAAGTTGATTGTTTCCGACAGTGACGAGCGGCGTCTGAAGGAAAGTCTGCAAGTGGCGATGAAGCAAGGCGACGGACTTATCCTCGTCTTGGATGCCGACTCGGGCGAAGCGCGTCATTACAGTAAGCGATTGATGGACCCGGTAACGGGACTTTCATACAGTGAGCCGGCGCCGCATAACTTCTCGTTCAATTCGCCGCAAGGAGCTTGTTCGAAGTGTAAAGGGCTGGGACAAGTCAATCTGTTGGATATGGAGAAAATCGTGCCTGATCCGTCGGTAAGCATCTATAATGGTGGTATCGTTGCGTTGGGTAAATATAAGAATACACTGATTTTCTGGCAGATTGAAGCCATATGTCAGAAATACGGACTAACGCTTAAGACGCCTATTCAGGAGATTCCGGAAGAAGCAATGGATGAAATCATGAACGGAACCGATGAACCGTTACAAATCAAAGGAGAACTGCTGGATACGTCGCGTTATTTCCTTTCGTATGAAGGGGTGGCCAAGTATATCATGATGCAACAGGAGATGGATGCATCGGCTTCTGCCCAGAAGTGGGCGGGACAGTTTATCAAGATGACGGTCTGCCCGGAGTGTAAAGGGCAACGCCTGAATCAGGAGGCTTTGCATTATCGCATCGCCGGCAAGAACATTGCCGAGTTGGCAGCCATGGATATTTCGGAATTGAAGGAATGGCTCGACGGACTGGAAGATAAACTGGATGGAAAACAACGGACAATCGCAGTCGAAATCCTGAAGGAAATCCGTTCGCGTTTGAATTTCCTCCTCGAAGTGGGACTGGATTATTTGTCGCTGAACCGTTCGTCAGGGAGTTTGTCGGGTGGAGAAAGTCAGCGTATCCGGTTGGCAACACAAATTGGAAGTCAGTTGGTGAATGTGCTTTATATCCTCGACGAGCCCAGTATCGGATTGCATCAGCGGGATAACATTCGTTTGATTCATTCGTTGAAGCAGCTTCGCGACTTGGGTAATTCGGTGATTGTGGTGGAGCACGACAAAGACATGATGCTGAATGCCGATTATATCATTGATATGGGACCGCGGGCCGGACGTTTGGGTGGTGAAGTCGTCTTTGCCGGAACTCCGGCAGAGATGTTGAAGTCGGATACCTTGACTTCGGCTTACCTGAACGGGAAGTCGGAAATAGCCGTACCGGAGACACGCCGTCCGGGTAATGGGAAATTCCTGAAGATTATCGGGGCAAGCGGAAATAACCTGAAGCATGTTACGGCATCTTTCCCGTTGGGAACTTTTATTTGTGTGACCGGTGTGTCGGGAAGTGGTAAATCTTCTTTGATCAACCGGACCTTGCAACCGATCTTGAGCCAGCATTTCTATCGTTCACTGGAAGATCCGTTGCCTTACGAAGCCATTGAAGGATTGGAATACGTGGATAAGATCGTGAATGTTGACCAGTCGCCGATCGGTCGGTCGCCACGAAGCAATCCGGCTACTTATACCGGTGTCTTCTCCGATATCCGCAATCTCTTCGTTGAGTTGCCCGAAGCTAAGATGCGTGGTTACAAACCAGGGCGTTTTTCGTTCAATGTATCTGGCGGACGTTGTGAAACCTGTAAAGGGAATGGCTACAAGACGATCGAAATGAATTTCCTTCCGGATGTTTTGGTTCCTTGCGAAGATTGTCAGGGAAAGCGTTATAACCGGGAAACACTGGAGGTCCGTTTCCGAGGAAAGTCAATTGCCGACGTATTGGATATGACCATCAATATGGCCGTTGAATTCTTTGAGAATATACCTTCCATCTTGTCGAAGATAAAGGTGCTGCAAGATGTAGGATTAGGATATATCAAGTTGGGGCAGCCATCTACGACACTTTCCGGTGGAGAAAGTCAACGCGTAAAACTGGCTACCGAACTGGCCAAGAAAGATACCGGTAATACTTTATATGTATTGGATGAACCGACAACCGGATTGCATTTCGAAGACATCCGTGTATTGTTGGGAGTCTTGAATAAGCTGGTAGAGAAAGGCAATACCGTCGTTGTGATCGAGCATAATCTCGACGTAATCAAGTCGGCCGATTATATCATTGACCTGGGACCGGAAGGCGGACGGCGTGGCGGAGAAATCCTGTTTGCCGGAACACCCGAAATGCTGGCAGCGCAGCAAGTAGGTTTTACGGCACCTTATCTGAAAGAAGAACTGGAATGGTCGAACAAACATAAACAGAAATGACATGAAGAATCCGATACTGATGATTAAGCAGTGTGTAGAGAAAGACGAACCCTATTTCGTTCTTCGCGGACAAGACCGCTGTGCACTGGCTGCCATCGAAGCCTATTATAACGAAGTAAAGGAACAAGTCAAGAATCCTTATTTTGTGGAAGAGATAGAAGAGATCATGAAAGACTTCCGGGCTTATCGGGAAGAAGTGGAACGTACCAAAATACCGGATTGATATGGCAGAAGATACTTATAAAACGATTACAGGTTTGGCGGAAGGCTATTATACGGAAAAGCGAAGCCGCTTTATCTCGTATGCTATTCCGGTCAGAACCGTTGACGAAGTAAAAGCAGAACTGGCGAAATACCGGAAGGAATATTATGATGCCCGTCATGTGTGTTGGGCTTATATGCTGGGCTCCGACCGGAAAACCTTTCGGGCAAACGATGATGGAGAGCCTTCATCTACGGCAGGAAAGCCGATCTTGGGACAGATCAATTCGAATGAGCTGACGGATATTCTGGTAATTGTCATCCGTTATTTTGGAGGAATTGAATTAGGTACAAGTGGACTGATTGTTGCTTACCGGACAGCTGCCGCCGAAGCCATTGCGGCTGCAACCATCGAAGAACGAACCGTGGATGAAGACATTACCGTTGTATTCGAATATCCTTATCTGAATCAGATCATGCGGATTGTAAAGGAAGATGGTCCGACTATTATTTCCCAGCAGTTTGATATGGACTGTGTGATGACCTTACGCATCCGGAAAGGAGAAGCCGAACGCCTGCGAAACCGTTTGCAAAAGGTGGAAACAGCATATCTGAAAGAAGACGAATAAAAAACCAAAACAGAATAATGATGGAAAAGGAAGAAGACGATATATTGCGGAAATACCAACATTCCTTCAGAAACATGAAGGGAAAGATTCATATACTGGAACAACAGGTACCGGTAGAAGAACAGATGCGTTATTTCCGTGCTTCCGAACGGTGGAAGAAGAATGCGGGTGGTTTGCTGCCGGCATACGATGAAGAATGTAATCATTGGTTCCGGAAACTGACGGATCAGGAAGAGATAAAGTCGGTCGAGGAGAAGAAAGAGCTTTTACTCAATCTGGCTAACTCAAAGAATCCTGTTTCATTCCGGTTGTTGAAGCAGTATGTCGCCGACGGACCGGATCCGGAAGTTGCCAATTGGGCATATCTGGCGTTGATGGAAATTCAGATAGCCCTTGAGTCTGATTATTCTGAAGAACGGCAGATTTATATTTCTACCGGAATGGGCGGTAAGGGGACGAAGCTTCGTTTCTATGTCTTGCTGGTTTCAGCCGGTCGGAAACCGTTCGAATCCTATCAGCGACAGGTCATCGAGCGGGAGTTCACGTATGCTTTCTCACAAGCTGGTTGGGAAACTGAAACTTTGCATGTGGCAGAAAACTATGTGGAATTGCTGTTACTGATTCCGATTGCCGGAAATATCAAGAAAGTAATGGGTGATACCATCCGGGAATGTAATGAATACGGTCATTTTCTGTCCGACCGTTATACAATCACCAATGTGAAACCATTGTCAGAACAGGAGATTCAGGAGATATTGGATAAGGCAGATGAAAACAGTCAGACAAGCGATTAAATATGGTATTGTAGGAGTCAGTAATACCTTGATCACGGCTTTGGTGATTTGGGTAATGATGAAAGGATTGCATTGCTCGGATGTATTGTCGAATGTGGTAGGTTACATTGCCGGAGTCGTCAATAGTTTTATCTGGAATAAGCAATGGACATTCCAAAGTCAGGCGGGTTGGGTGAAGAGTGCCGTTCGTTTCGGATTGGTATTCGGTATCTGTTATTTCCTGCAATTGGGATGTCTGTTCCTGCTGAATGCTTGGCTTCCCATTGATCCATATTATAATCAATTAATAGCAATGGCGTTTTATACAGTCATTAATTTTATCTTTAACAAAGTCTATACATTTAAAGAGTAATAAGCAACGAGAGATATGGCAGAACAAATACGTAAAACAACAGGTCGTTCACAACAGAAGACAGTCGTTGTTCCGGAAATGGGACGATTGCAGCCGCAGGCACCTGAATTGGAAGAAGCAGTTTTGGGTGCTTTAATGCTGGAAAAGGATGCGTATTCGATTGTCAGTGAAATATTAAAGCCGGAATGCTTTTACGAGAAAGCGCATGAACTGATTTATGCAGCCATCGTTGATCTGGCTGTTCAGCAGCTTCCGATAGATATGATGACCGTGACTGAACAACTTCGGAAGCGGGGAGACTTAGATCAGGTGGGCGGTCCTTATTATATAGCTCAACTGACAAGTAAAGTAGCGAGTAGCGCGCATATCGAATATCATGCCCGGATTATTGCCCAGAAATACCTGGCACGTGAACTGATTTCTTTCTCTTCGCAGATTCAGTCGAAAGCTTTCGATGAGACCACTGATGTGGATGATCTGATGCAGGAAGCCGAAGGAAAGTTGTTTGAGATTTCGCAGCGAAACGTAAAGAAAGACGTGACGCAGATTAATCCGGTTATCAAGGAAGCCTTGAAGATGCTGGAAAATGCAGCCAATCAGAAAGAAGGTTTGAGTGGTTTGCGTACGGGCTTTGACGGACTTGACAAGATTACTTCCGGTTGGCAAAATTCAGACTTGGTTATTATTGCTGCCCGTCCGGCTATGGGTAAAACAGCTTTTGTTCTTTCGATGGCCAAGAACATGGCTGTCAACTTCAATACACCGGTAGCTTTGTTCTCGTTGGAAATGAGTAACGTCCAGCTCGTAAATCGTCTTATAGTGAATGTCTGTGAGATTCCGGGTGAGAAGATCAAGAGCGGACGGTTGGAGAAATACGAATGGGAACAGATGGACTATAAGATTAAGGAACTTTATGATGCTCCCATTTATGTGGATGATACGCCAAGTTTGTCGGTCTTCGAGTTGAGAACCAAGGCGCGTCGTCTGGTTCGTGAGCATGACATCAAGTGTATCATCATCGACTATTTGCAGTTGATGAATGCAAGTGGTATGAGTTTCGGTAGCCGTGAGCAGGAAGTCAGTATGATTTCCCGATCATTGAAAGGACTGGCGAAGGAACTGAATATTCCGATCATTGCTCTTTCGCAGTTGAACCGTGGTGTAGAAAACCGTCAGGGAGCAGAAGGAAAGCGTCCGCAGCTGGCAGACTTGCGTGAATCCGGAGCCATCGAGCAGGATGCCGATATGGTTTGTTTCATCCATCGTCCGGAATACTATAAGATCACAGAAGACGAACGAGGTAATTCATTGGTTGGATTGGCCGAAATTATCATCGCCAAGCATCGTAATGGTGCGACGGGAGATGTTCGTTTGCGGTTCAAGAGTGAGTTTGCCAAGTTCATGAATATCGAAGATGATATTCCAGTGCAGGAGTTCCGTTCCGGAAATCAGTTGCCACCTGATACGGCAGGAGCACAGGAACAAGCCTTGCCGCCAACAGAATTGCTGACGAGTTCAGGAAACAACGATTTCCCATTTTAGTGTAATACGCCGAAAACGAATGGATATATGAAGCCTTTTTTATATCAGGTAGCTACTTTATTTTATCAGCAGTACGGAGCAGAGATTCATCGGCTGGCATTTGTTTTTCCCAATCGCCGAGCCGGTCTGTTCTTCCAGAAATATTTGTCGGAAATCTCAGAGAGACCTTTGTTTTCTCCTTCGATCCTTACGATAAATGACCTCTTCATGCAGCTCTCGGGTAAGCATCCGGCGGATAAGATTCAGATGCTGTTCCGACTTTATGAGCTTTATAAACAGCGAAGTGGTTCTTCCGAGTCGTTCGATGAGTTTATCTATTGGGGAGAAATGTTGCTCAACGACTTTGATGACATTGATAAATATATGGTAGATGCCCGGATGTTATTCCGGAATGTTTCCGACCTGAAGAGCTTAGATGACGACTTCAATTATTTGTCTCCCGAACAAGTGCAGGCAATCCGTTCGTTTTGGTCTTCTTTTTATCCGAAAGGTGATTCACCAAATCAGCAACATTTCCTGGAATTATGGGAAATCTTATATGATCTGTATGCTGGTCTGCGTACATCGCTGGCGAAAGATGGTTGTGGTTACGACGGAATGATCTTTCGGGAAGTTGTGGAACAGCTGGAGAAAGAACCGATGTCCGATTTCCCGTTTGACCAAGTGGTGTTTGTCGGACTGAATGCTCTTTCGGTCTCGGAAGAACGGTTATTACTGGCGTTGCAGAAGAAAGGTGTGGCGGATTTCTATTGGGATTATGTAGGACCATGGGTAACTGATCCGGACAATAAGGCTTCGTTTTTCTTGGAACGAAACCTGAGACTTTTTCCTTCCCGTATGCAGTTACCGGTAACCGAACCGGTTCAGGCGGAGATTCGGGTGATGGGTGTTCCATCGGCAATCGGACAAGCCAAGCAAGTTTATCCTATCCTGCAAGCTCTTGCAGATGAGCAACAGCTAACTGATGAATCAGCTTTACGGACAGCAATTGTCTTGCCGGATGAACATCTACTTGTTCCGGTATTAAATGCGATTCCGGAAGCTATCCAGCATATTAATGTGACGATGGGTTATCCGCTGGCAGGAACGCCGGTGGCTGCCTTGATGGAATATATCCTGACGTTACAGAAGAACATACGTTATATTGATCGTGTTCCGGTTTTCTACTTCCGGGATGTATTACCAATCTTGAATCATCAGTATGTGATGGCGGCTGCTCCAGAAGAAGTATCGCAGCTGGTGAAAGATATGACAGCCGGAAATCGGATTTATGTTCATGCTGCTGATCTGAATAGGCATGAGCTGTTGTCAATTCTTTTTACTCCGGTACAAAATACGGAAGAATTGTCGGATTATCTGATTCATGTACTCGAAGCCTTAAATGCCTGTTTGCGCAATAATCGTCCGAATCCGGATGATGAGGAGATGATTTCCAACAGTACTCAAACAACTGCGGACATTGAGCAGGAATTTATCTTCCATTACTTTGCTACCGTGAATCGGATGAAGGAGGTTATGCGTGAAGCTAAGATTGAAATGCGTTTGGATACGTATTTCCGCTTATTGAAACGAATGACTGATCTGATCACGATTCCGTTTGAAGGCGAGCCGTTGTCGGGACTTCAGGTCATGGGTGTGCTGGAAACGCGTGCTCTAGATTTTGACCGGTTGATTATTCTCTCTATGAATGAAGGTATTTTCCCACTGAAGAAAGCTGCCAACTCGTTTATTCCATATAACTTGCGCCGTGGATTTGGTTTGCCTACGTATGAACATCAGGACAGCGTGTGGGCTTATCATTTCTACCGACTGATCCGGCGGGCTAAACAAGTTACGTTATTGTATGATACGCGGACGACCGGATTACAAACGGGTGAAGTAAGTCGCTTTGTGCATCAGCTTCGTTATCATTATCAATATCCGCTGATAGATGAACTGGTTGTTTATGATGTCGCTTCATCGGCTGTTCCTCCGATTTCCGTACAGAAGACTGCTGAAGTTGAGAAGTTATTGTCTGACTTCCTGTTTGGTGGACCGCGGGCTTTATCTGCCAGTGCAATCAATACGTATCTGGATTGTCCGTTGAAGTTCTATTTCTCAGTGCTTGAACAGATACAGGAAGAAGATGAAATTACCGAAACAGTCGAGCGTGATGTATTTGGTAGTATCTTGCATAAAGTGATGGAAGATTTGTATGCTCCGTTCAAAGGAAAGCTGGTGACAGCAGATTTATTGAAGTTGTTACGTAAAGACCAGCCATTACTTACAGGAACAATAGCAAGGGCTTTTGCAGAATTGTTCTTCAAGTCGCCTGTTGTCCGTCCTTTGGAAGGCGAAAATTTCCTGACAGGTGAGATGATCCGCAAGTATGCCGAGAAGATTTTGGAACAAGATGCCCGTTTCACGCCATTTCATTATATAGAATCGGAGAAAAAGGTTCGGGCAACGATAACTTTGAGTGATAGAAGAATCGTTCAGCTAAAGGGTTTCATTGACCGGGTAGATTCATTGGATCGGGTATTGCGTATTGTAGATTATAAGACGGGTAGCGGCAAGCTGGAGTTTGAATCGGTGGAAGGCTTATTCGACAAAGAGGCAAAAGATCGTCCTAAAGCTGTTATGCAAGTTTTCCTTTACGCCTGGATGTATCAGCAATTGCCTGAATATACCGGAATGCCGATCCAACCGGCCATTTATTATCTGCGGACATTATTTCAGCGTTCGTTTGATCCTGTTGTGGAACAGAAAAAAGGTCGGGGAAAAGCGGATAAAGTAAATTCATTCCAAGACTTTGCATCTGACTTTGAAGACAAGCTTCGTCAATGTCTGGACGAGATATTCGATCTGGATATTCCTTTTACCCAAACGGAAACAGGAAAAGCATGCGCTTATTGTTCTTTCCGTGGATTGTGCGGTAAGTAAAAAGATAGATGCCGGGTTAGAAAATCATTCCTAAGGAGAAACTCAAGGCATTGCGTCGCTGTTGGATTGAAAGTGTTCCTGCCCGATCTTGTGTCAGACATTGATAAGCGTATGTAGATTGCGTCTTGTGCAGTTCGAATTCGTAAGAGAAGTCGAGAAAGAGACGACCGATAGTAACACCAACTGCCATAACAAAGTCGATGGCATAATTGATATTATCGTCCTGATGCGTGATAACGGCTTGCGGACCTGAGCCGGTTTGTTGTTTCTTGTAATGATAGATACCTTTTGGTCCTAACTTAATGTTTAATCCGTAAGGTCCTTCTTTTACCAGATGATAGCCAACCAGTACCGGTACAGCTACCGAATTGTATTCAGCATCCAGTTTATGATCGTATTGGATGGTATTTCCTGACGGATAAATCTCATCTGTTTGAGGCCAGGCAAATTGAATCTCTGTGCTGCATCTTTCCCAATTCACGGCTGGTTGGATGAAGAACTGATTCATATTGACACTGAAAGAGACGGAAGCCATATAACCTACTTTATAATGTAGGCGGAAATGATCGATAGGTTGGTCGTCAAGCATGAACGAATGGATCACTGGAAAGGTAGAATTGAATCCGACACGCACGCCAACACTACATGGTTTGTCATAGACTTCCATGATACTTTGTGCTGGTGCTGCCCATGAAGCCAGAGCCAGACAACTTCCTATGAGCCATTTGCCGTATTTCATATTTACTTCTTCTTTTGGACAGACCAGCCGAATTTACCTATAAACTCACCTAGTTCATAATATTTCCCATGTGAGTAGGCCATCAGATTGGCTTTCTGCATATCGAAAGCTCCTGTTTCCGGATTCAGGTATTTGTCGTCGGCCAAAACGTTGACAACATCTGCAATGAACATATCATGACTACCGAGTGCAATGATTTCTTTTACCCGACATTCGATGCAAAGCGGTGACTCTTCAATAATAGGAGCATTTACCATACCTGCTTTTCCGGGCGTCAGTTTCATTTCTTCGAATTTATGATGATCTTTGCCTGAATTGACACCACACCAATCGGTTGCATAAGCCAGATCTTTCGTTGTCAGGTTAATCACAAACTCCATGTTCTTCTTGAGAATCGGGTAGGAGAAACGTTCCGGTCGGATAGAAATATAACACATGGGCGGATTGGTACAGATGGTTCCCACCCAGGCAACGGTTATGATGTTGTATTCTTCGGGACAACTTCCGCAACTGATCATGACGGCCGGAAGCGGATAAATCATGGTTCCCGGTTTCCAGGACTGCTTCATACAATGGAATATAAAAAGAAAACAGAGAAAAAATGTACAGGCCTTTGCTGTTGCTTACGCAAGGCTTTGGCCTGTACCATTCGAATGAGTAATAACTTATTTGATAATGATGTCGTCTTTATTGATCTTGCGTTCGCAATAATGACATTTGATCGTACCAGCTTCCTTGTCGATGACTTCGAAGCGAGTCGGCATCGGTTCGTTGTTGGTGATACACTTCGGGTTGTTACATTTCACCAGTCCGATGATTTCGTCTGGCAAGGCTACCCGTTTCTTTTCTACCACTTCGTAATTGCGGATGATATTCAGAATTACATTCGGAGCTACCAGAGCAATACGGCTGATCTCGTCATCGTTGAAAAATTTGTCTGATATCTTGATCATTCCCTTGAATCCGCATTTCTTGCTCGGCAGATTATTGGCAATCGTAATGGTGTTTCCTTCCATCTTGTCCAGTTCCAGCAAGGAAGCTACCTTGAATAACTGGTTAGAAGGAATATGATCTATGACTGTACCGTTTTCGATAGCGGCCACCTGCAATTCTTTATTATTTTTAGCTGCTGACATAATGATTTTCTTGTTTAATCGATAGAAATACCCAATACTTCACAAATGATAGCCTGACGTGCGAATAGGCCGTTACGTGCCTGCTGGATGTAGTAGGCTTTCGGATTATCGTCCACATCATATGCAATCTCGTTGACACGTGGTAGCGGATGCAGGATACGCAAGTTGTCTTTGCTGTTAGCCAGCATAGCATTCTTTAGAATATACACATTCTTTACACGTTCATACTCTTCCAGGTCTGTAAAGCGTTCGCGTTGTACGCGGGTCATGTACAGAATATCACTTTGGTTAATGATATCTTCAGTGAAGTCGGTATGTTCGTAATATTTCAGTCCGTGCTTGTCACAGAAGTTCTTTTGTTCGTCGGGCATGCGCAATTCATCCGGTGCAACAAAATGGAATGTCGGATTGAAGTGAGACATTCCAACGATTAATGAATGAACCGTTCGGCCGTATTTCAAGTCGCCAACCATGGTGATGGTCAGGTTTTCCAGCTTTCCTTGTGTCTTCCGGATCGAATACAAGTCGAGCATGGTTTGTGACGGGTGCTGGTTAGCTCCGTCTCCGGCATTAATAATAGGAATTTGGGTGACTTCAGAGGCATAACGGGCAGCACCTTCCAGGTAGTGACGCATGATGATCAGGTCTGCATAATTACTAACCATCAGAATGGTGTCTTTTAATGTTTCACCTTTGGAAGAACTGGTCGTTGAAGCATCTTGGAAGCCTATGACACGTCCGCCTAAACGATTGACAGCTGTTTCAAAACTTAATCGGGTACGCGTAGAAGGTTCGAAGAATAAAGTGGCGGCTACTTTCCCTTCCAGCAGACGCCGGTTCGGGTTTTCTTCAAACTTGGCTGCGTTGTCCAGAATACGAAGAATGTCTTCTTTAGAACATTGATCGATTGATACTAAACTTTTACTTTTCATAGATTTGTGTATATTCTGTCTTTTATACTATGCAAACTTACATAAACATTTCCGAAAGTGGATGCTTTTTGTATTTGAAAATACATATCTGCCTGTTATTTTTTTTCTCGGTACGAATGGTGTGAAATATCCTCGTAAAAATACGATAGTCTGATTAAAATCTATTATCTTTGAAAAATCAATATGTCGTTTGCTTTCGATTAGCAGGCAACAAGGACGTTTGTTTTTGAAAGAAAGGGTTACGTTATGATTATAAATGAAAGAGATATAAGACATCAATTGGTGCTGGAAGCTGTTCATCGGATGATGGTTGCTGCCCGGACAGCTCCGAAAGGAAAAGGTATAGATATTGTGGAAGTGGCCATGGTTACTGATGATGACATCGAACGCCTGTCGGTCGAAATGGTTCGTATTGCCGAAGAGACCGGACTGAAATTCTTTTTACGCGACGCCGAGAATATAAAGAGCGCCGAAGCAATCGTTTTATTAGGTACGCGCCAGCAAGTACAGGGATTGAATTGTGCGCATTGCGGTTTCGCTACTTGTGCAGAGAAACCGGAAGCCGTTCCGTGTGCCATTAATGCCATTGATTTGGGTATTGCCATAGGTTCGGCCTGTGCCATGGCTGCCGATCTTCGTTTGGATACGCGGGTTATGTTCAGTGCTGGTCTGGCTGCTCAGCATTTGCATTACCTGGGCAAAGAAAGTAAATGTGTGATGGCAATTCCGGTAAGTGCTTCTTCCAAGAATCCTTTCTTCGACCGGAAACCGAAAGAAAACAAATAACCCTGTCTATTACAGAAAAACATTGGTATGAAATTCTTGAATAAACTTGAATTGCGATACGTTTTCAACGAGAAGTCTAATTATATGGATGCCGTGATCCGGAATCGTTGTGAGAAGGAGATTCTGACGATGGTCCGTGCGTTGGCGGATATGTTGGATGTCCGTCTGATGGTCTATAATGAACCGGTGGCAGCAGCTCCGGACAGTTACCGGGAAATTTGGGCTGTAGCAGGAGAGGACGCTCGTTGTATCTCTGTCATCTTGAATCTGATGATGCAGGTGCTGGTCCGGAAAACTTTATCGGTTGGCGGACAGCCACTGAGTGAACGCTCGGCAGATGATGACGTTTTGTTGCAGCGGGAGACGGCTTTGTTCCGTAAAGACCTGAAGTTGCGGGCTCAAGGTGTTCCACATAAGCTGGTAGAATTGCTGAGTTCTTCCCCTCGCTTCTGCAAATATAAATCGAACTTCTTCGAAGCTATCAAAGGATTCCCGAAGATCTCCAAAATTGTGGTGCGTGAATTGAATGAAAACAACCGTATCCGTTCCGGATCGCTTGAGGTGAAACGGGATCAGTTTGACTATTATATTCTTCGTACCGACGAATTGACTCCGGTAGTTGACCAAAAGGCAACGATCGAGATTATATCACCGGTTTTGAGTGATGCCCGCTATCGTTGGAAGGGTATTTATAATAAAGGTGGAATCACCATCGATTTTTATATGCAGGACGAAGACTTCAAACGACAGATGATTGACGATAAAATCGCCTTTGCCAGCGGTATGTGTATCGATTGTGTGTTGGAGATTTCCCGTCGTTTGTCTGAATTAGGTGAAGTGGTTAATACTTGTTATGCCGTTAAGACTGTAGTTCGTACGCGGGTCGACAAGATGGAAATCGTTACTCCGCAAGGAAAGAAACATCTGCGAAAGCTTCAGGCAGAACGGGAACAACTTACATTGGATTTATTTGGATAACTTTTATACGTCTCCAACGGTTTATCAATTTGTCAATAATAACAAAATGTCATTTTAACCCCTTTCAGATTCGTTTATTTCGGATCCCATTACAGCGGTGACGAAAATATTCGAGTTTTAAAGGGGTTAAAATATACTGATTTTTCTCCTAATGTGTTGCTGGATAGCGTTCTAATGGGATTGAAAAGTGATAAAATCGGGTGGTGTTTATAATCACAAAAAGTGTTAAAACACCTCTCGAAACCTTTGAAAAACGAGATTTTCGGCTTCAAATACCTCTTCAACGGTACCTTTGGGTGAAAATACCCAGTCTTTTTATCAAAACACGCCAGCTTTTCTTGCAAAAGAAACGAGCTTATTCGTAAAATATAGGCATGAAAAAGGGGAAAAATTACCGGATTTTGGCCCTAAAATCTTGATTTTTGCAGAAAAACAAGGCGGATTTCTCATTTTTGCTGTTATCAGATATAAGGATTTCCTGAAATAATGATCCTTCTTAACCCGAATTTCTGACATATTGCCGAGTAGGAGATATAAAAAATCCGGTAATCGCTGTTGACACAGATTACCGGATTCTTACAGATAAAAATTGATTTACAAATTTATTCCGTTAATAAGCTCTTTCAAGCAACCATGCATCCTGGAAGTTAGGAGCATATTTAGCTTTGATAGCATCGCGGCTGGCAGCTGCATCAGCTTTATCATCAAAGCTAGATACAATGACACGCAACATACCTTGTTCGTTTTCACCTAGAACAGCATGATAACCTTCGTTCTGCATGCGTTCTTTCAACGAATAGGCATTAGTTTTATTCTTGAAGCTACCGATTACTACGCTATACCGTTTCAAACGGCTTGCATCTTCGCCTTCAGCAGCATTAATACGTTCTGAACGTGTGGTAGCATTGCTAGTCCGTGGTTTGGAAACCGGCGCTACTTCTTCTTCTTCATACGTTTCATCCACCTCTTCTGTTACAGGGGCTGTTGTTTCTTTTTCTTTAGCCTGCTCGTATGCTGCCTTGTATGCACTCTGTTTAGGCTTACATGATCCGAAAGCCAATAAAAAACAAGCTGTTGCAGCAAATAAAACAATCTTATTCATGTCTTTTTATATTTTAAATTATCTGTTCTTCGTGTTCTGAATGCGCAAAGATATAAATTTATTTAGTACTTTCGCACGTAAATATAATTTATTACGTAAGAATGAACAAAACATTAAGTACAATGATGATGGCAACCACTATTTTATTGGGTTCTTGTCAGTCATCAGAGGTAAAAGACGTAAAAACTGACTCGGTGGAAACGAAGCCTCTGATTGGTCGTTCGGATATCAAGATCGAAGATGGGCGGATGACACCGGAAGCTCTTTGGGCAATGGGGCGCATCGGCGGCGTACAAGTATCGCCGGATGCCCGGAAGGTGGTATATTCGGTGGCTTATTATAGCGTACCGGAGAATAAAAGTAATCGGGAAATCTTCGTGATGAATGCCGATGGTTCGGATAATCAGCAAATCACATGTACTCCGTTCTCGGAAAATGAAGCCAAATGGATCAAGGGAGGTTCTAAAATAGCATTCCTTTCTTCAGAAAGTGGTACCAGCCAGCTGTGGATGATGAATCCGGATGGTAGCGATCGTCAGCAGATTTCGAACTACGATGGGAATATCGAAGGATTCGCTTTCTCACCGGATGAAAAGAAGGTGTTGTTTATTTCGCAAGTAAAGACTGTTCCAAGTACGCAGGATAAATATCCGGATCTGGACAAAACTACGGGTGTTATTGTAACAGATTTGATGTACAAGCATTGGGATGAATGGGTAACTACAGCTCCGCATCCGTTTGTAGCTGATTTCGATGGTGACCAGGTTTCGAATCCGGTCGATATTATGGAAGGTGAACCGTATGAAGCTCCGATGAAGCCTTTCGGCGGTATGGAGCAACTGGCTTGGAGTCCGTCGTCAGATAAGGTAGCATATACGAGCCGTAAGAAAGTAGGAAAAGATTATGCCCTTTCTACCAACTCGGATATTTATGTTTATGACCTGAATACGAAGCAGACAACCAATATCAGCGAGGGAATCATGGGATATGATACGAATCCGCAGTATTCGCCCGATGGTAAGCATATCGCCTGGTTAAGTATGGAACGCGACGGATACGAATCAGACCAGAACCGCTTGATGGTGATGGATCTGCAAACGGGAGAGAAACGTTTTGTGAGCAAGGACTTCGATTCAAGTGTAAGCGAATTCTGCTGGGGTTCCGATTCGAATACACTTTATTTTACCGGAGTATGGCATGGTGAAATCCAGATTTATGCCGCTGATGCTACCGCTTGTTCGGTTCGTCAGATCACACAAGGTATGAATGATTATTCAGGAGTTGCTTTGATGGGCGATAAACTGATTACGCTGCGTCACTCGATGAGTGCTGCGGATGAAATCTTCTCCGTATCACCGGCATCGGGCGAAGCTACTCAGCTTTCCTTCGAAAACAAGTTTATCTATGATCAGTTGGAAATGGGTAAGGTAGAAGCCCGCTGGATGAAGACAACCGATGGCAAGGATATGCTGACGTGGATTATCTATCCGCCTCATTTCGATCCGAACAAGAAATATCCTACCTTATTATATTGCGAAGGTGGTCCGCAAAGTCCGGTGAGCCAGTTCTGGTCATATCGTTGGAACTTCCAGATCATGGCTGCCCACGATTATATCATTGTCGCTCCGAACCGCCGTGGTCTGCCGGGCTTCGGTAAGGAATGGAACGAAGAAATCAGTGGTGATTACGGTGGACAATGTATGAAGGATTACTTCACGGCTATCGACGAATTCTCTAAAGAACCGTTTGTAGACAAAGATCGTCTAGGTTGCGTTGGAGCCAGCTTTGGTGGATTCTCTGTTTATTGGTTGGCTGGTCATCACAACAAGCGCTTCAAAGCCTTCATTGCACACGACGGAATCTTCAACATGGAAATGCAATATCTGGAGACAGAAGAAATGTGGTTTGCCAACTGGGATATGGGCGGCGCTTACTGGGATAAGCAGAATGCGACAGCACAACGCACTTTTGCCAACTCTCCACATAAGTTCGTCGATCAGTGGGATACACCGATTCTTTGTATCCATGGCGAGAAAGATTACCGTATCCTGGCTAATCAGGGAATGGCTGCCTTTAATGCTGCTGTCTTGCGTGGTATTCCGGCTGAGTTATTGATTTATCCGAATGAAAATCACTGGGTACTGCAGCCGCAGAATGGCGTGTTGTGGCAACGTACATTCTTTGAATGGCTCGACAAGTGGTTGAAGAAATAATCAGAAATTTGACTGAATGAATGCAAAGAGCAGATGAACAAGCCGGAAAGGCTGTTTGATCTGCTCTTTGTCGTTTAGGTGATATAAGAAGCCTTTTCTTATCATTCAGCTGTGTACATATCTCGTTTTAACAGAAAAGTGTATAAAATATCCTTGTTGTTTTATACCTTTGTGTACTAGGAAAAAGAAGAGAATTTCTAATATTTATATGTAATTATATGCTACGAAAAATTCGATTAACATTAGCGATTGTATGTTTTGCGTTGATTACGCTGCTGTTCCTCGATTTTACGGGAACCATTCATGCGTGGTTCGGCTGGTTGGCGAAAATCCAGTTCCTGCCGTCGTTGTTAGCGCTGAATGTAAGTGTAGTAATCGCCTTGTTGTTGCTTACACTCGTCTTAGGGCGTGTGTATTGCTCGGTTATCTGCCCGTTGGGCGTTTTTCAGGATGTCATTTCGTGGATAAGCGGGAAGCGTAAGAAAAAGAAAATGCGTTTCTCGTATTCTCCGGCTGTTACTTGGCTGCGTTATGGTGTCTTTCTTTTATTTGTGGTGTTGCTGGTGGCTGGCGTGCATGCGGCAGTCGCGTTGCTGGCTCCTTACAGTGCCTATGGCCGTATTGCCAACAACCTGTTTGCTCCGGTGTATCTGTGGGGCAACAATGTCTTGGCTTATTTTGCCGAGCGGGCCGATAGTTATGCCTTCTATTCCGTGGATGTATGGGTGAAGAGCATCTCGACGCTGGCAGTTGCCATTCTGACGTTTGTGGTTGTGGCTGTCCTGGCATGGCGGAACGGACGGACGTATTGCAATACGATTTGTCCGGTTGGAACTTTGTTGGGATTCGTCTCCCGTTTCTCCTTGTTCCGCCCGGTGATCGATTCCGAGAAATGCAAGAACTGCAATCTTTGCGCCCATAAGTGCAAAGCCGCATGTATAAACATCCAGGAGCATACGATTGATTACAGCCGTTGTGTGGCTTGTATGGATTGCTTGGATAATTGTAAGCATGATGCACTTCATTATCAGTATGCTTATGGAAAGAAAGAAGTCGGTAAGCCGACAACAGACGCTTCACGTCGTGGTTTCTTCTCGGCTGTTGGTGTTGTAGCCGCTACCGCTGCCCTGCATGCACAGGAAAAACAGCAGAAAGCCCTTCGTCAGTATCAGAAAAACCCGAACAAACGGACAGATACCCGTGCTGAATTGCCGACCGACAAGAATAAGGTAGAGCAGAAAGTAGATGGCGGTCTGGCTGATATCGAACCGAAACTGGCTCCCGAACGCCTTACGCCGCTGACGCCTCCGGGTTCGCTTGGGATCGGTAACTTTGCTCAGCATTGTACCGCTTGCCAGCTTTGCGTTTCGGCATGTCCGAACGATGTGCTTCGTCCTTCTACCAAGTTGGAGAATCTCATGCAGCCGGAGATGTCGTATGAGCGCGGTTATTGTCGTCCTGAGTGTGTGAAATGCTCTGAAGTCTGCCCAACTGGTGCCATTAAACTGATTACACGAGCTGATAAGTCGGCCATCCAGATTGGTCATGCCGTTACGATCCATAAGAATTGTATTCCGGTGACCGATGGGGTTGAGTGCGGAAACTGCGAGCGGCATTGTCCTACGAAGGCAATTAAGATGATTCCTGTCGATAAGAACAATCCTAACTCGGTCAAGAAGCCGATCGTCAACGAAGAGAAATGTATTGGTTGTGGTGCCTGCGAGAACCTGTGTCCGGCACGTCCGTACAGTGCCATCTATGTAGAAGGACACGAACGTCACCGCGAAGTATAATGTTTAAATAGAGATTGGATATGGAAATACAAGATAAACATAACATCAATCGTCGGGATTTCCTGAAGATTGTAGGAATCAGTACAGCTTCGGCAGCACCGTTATTGTCGGGTTGTTCGTCGGATAAAACGGATGGAGTTGCCGACGGTCCGTTAGGTGAAGTACCGACTGACAAGATGACCTATCGAACCAGTCCTAAAGGAGAGAAAATCTCCTTGTTAGGATATGGTTGTATGCGTTGGCCGACTATTCCGGCTCCGGAGAAAGGTGGAAATATCATTGATCAGGATGCTGTCAATCGTTTGGTTGATTATGCCATTGCACATGGAGTAAATTACTTCGATACGTCTCCTGTATATGTGCAAGGTTGGTCGGAGAAGTCAACTGGTATTGCCTTGAAGCGTCATCCGCGTGAGAAACTTATCATCGCAACCAAGTTATCAAACTTCCAGAACTGGACACGCGAGAATTCGATTGCCATGTACAAACAGTCGCTCAAGGACTTGCAGACCGATTATATTGATTATTATCTGTTGCACTCTATTGGAAATGGTGGTATTGAAACCTTCCGTGCTCGTTATATCGACAACGGAATGTTGGATTACCTGATTGAAGAACGTAAAGCCGGACGTATCCGTAATCTGGGTTTCTCTTTCCATGGAACAGTAGATGTCTTTGATGAAGTGTTGGCGATGCACGACCATGTGCATTGGGATTTTGTACAGATTCAGTTGAATTATGTGGATTGGCGCCATGCTTCCGGACGGAATGTGAATGCCGAATATCTGTATGCTGAATTAGAAAAGCGCGGTATTCCGGCGATTATCATGGAACCGCTGCTGGGCGGACGCTTGTCGAACGTACCGGAGCATATCATGATGCGTCTGAAAGAACGTACGCCACAAAGCAGCGTGGCTTCGTGGGCTTTCCGCTTTGCCGGTTCACCGGAAAAGGTATTGACGGTATTGAGCGGAATGACGTATATGGAGCATTTGCAGGATAACATCCGTACGTATTCTCCGTTGGTTCCGTTGTCGGACGAGGAAAAAGATTTCCTGGAAGAAACGGCTCAGCTGATGCTTAAATATCCGACGGTGCCTTGCAACGACTGTAAATACTGTATGCCTTGTCCGTATGGTATCGATATTCCTGCCATTCTACTACATTATAATAAATGTGTGAACGAGGGAAATCTTCCAAAGAGCCAGCAAGACGAGAATTACAAGGAAGCACGTCGGGCTTATTTGGTCGGATACGACCGGAGTGTACCGAAACTTCGTCAGGCCAGTCATTGTATCGGTTGTGGCCAGTGCAATTCTCATTGTCCGCAAAGTATCGATATTCCGAAAGAATTACATCGGATTGACCAGTTTGTAGAGCAGTTGAAGCAAGGAACGCTGTAAGACAGTAATATTTTATTGAATATATTTCTATACCCAATAGACTAGGATTGGAAGAATCCTAGTGCCTGTTGGGTATTATTTTATAGTTTCAGTCGACTTGTGGGGGCGCTTCGTCCCATATGCGTGCGTTTTTTACCTGTTGTGGGATCGTAACTGTGCATCGATCCCTTAGAAATCTTTCGTTGTTTTATCCTTTCTGATTTTTGTGTTACTTTTGCATCCGCAGTTAAGAAGAAGAGCGGATATGACAGAGCAAGAGGTAAGGCGATATTTACGGCAGATGAGGGATGATGATTCTCAACTGGCATTGAAGAAATTCTATGATCTTTGTTATGACCGTTTCTATCGGATCGCGTGGTATTATCTGCACGATGATGAAGCCGCACAAGATATTGTGCTGGATGTCTTCTTTCGGATCTGGCAACGCCGTCAGTCTTTACAGGGAATTGCCAATTTGGAGGATTATTTCTTTATTACTGTCCGTAATGCAGCTCTGGCTCGTTTGGAACAGGAAAAGAAACAACCAGAGAAAACAGATCTGACAGCAGACATCTTACCGGATATGGATGATTCACCCGAAGAGATATTGATAGGAGAGGAGTTGTTTGCCCGTTATGTGAAGGCGTTGGACCGCTTGCCTCCACGGTGTCGTGAAGTCTTTATTCGTGTTCGTGAAGACAAGCAATCGTATGCCGAAGTGGCAGCCGCTTTGGATATTAGTGTTCATACGGTAGATGCCCAATTGCAGAAGGCAATCGCACGCCTGCGGGAAATGTTATTCCCGGATGAGTAAATTCTTTTCCTCGGGTTTAAACCAAAGACAGTCTTTCCGAATTTCGAGCGGCATCTCGATGTTATCAGTAAATAACGCTCCTGTACCCAAACCTTGTGGCAGCGGATTCTGGAACGTTGCACACCACTGTGCAATAGTATTCAGTCCGATATTCGATTCAAGGGCAGAAGTAATCCACCAACCAGTCTGTAACCTTTCCGCTTCCCGAATCCATTCTTCCGAGCCACACATCGCTCCGTGGAGAGAAGGCTTCAAGATGATATATTGCGGACGGATCGTTTCCAGTAATTCCCGTTTCTGGTCAGGCGAATTGATACCAATCAATTCTTCATCCAACGCAATTGGAAGCGGAGAAACGGCACAGAGCCGAGCCATTTCTTCCCATTGTCCGGCGCGGATGGGCTGTTCGATGGAGTGTATGTCGAGTTCTGCCAATCGCTTCAGTTTCTCTAAAGCCGTGTCGGGCTGAAAAGCTCCGTTGGCATCCACACGCAGTTCTACTTCCTCTGCCGAGAAATGTTTCCGGATAAAAGCCAACAAGTCGAGTTCTTCCTCAAAGTGGATCGCTCCGATCTTGAGCTTGATGCAGCGGAAACCTGTTTCCATCTTGTTACGGATCTGTTCGAGCATCCGCTCATAGTTGCCCATCCAGATTAATCCGTTAATGGGAATACCGGCTTCTCCTCGAGAAAAAGGTGTATTCCACAAAGCCACCGATTGCTGTTCATAATGCCGAAAGGCTGTTTCCAATCCGAACAGGATGGAAGGATAGGGACGCAATGCCTCTTTATGAATGTATCCGTTTGCCTCCACTTCGCGACAAGCAGCTGTCAATACTTCTTCATAGTTGGGTAAATCGTCACAACTCAACTGAGGTAACGGCGCACATTCGCCCCAACCTTTCCGTTCTGGATACTCATCAGATGAAAGAATGACATACCAGACTTTCCGGGTTGTATAAATTCCCCGTGAAGTTCCGGCAGGTTGCTTGAAATGAAGTGTCTTGGGCAATATCTGAATCCGATACATGATCTGTCTCCTCTTATTTGAGTGAATGATAATAATCTTTCAATAAGCGGACATCTTCCGCTTTATCTGTGAAGACTTCAATAAATTGCGGATGGATTTGCTGTTCGGTTTGCATGAAAGCCGGTAAGGCTTGTTCCAGTTCTTCCATGGAATGAACAGCCTGATAATCGAACCCTCGTTCTTTTGCCCAACCTTCAGCATGAGTCGTGTGTGTAGCCGTGACGAAACGATGTGTCCGGTTTTCCATCTTCAATCCGGGCAGAGCCTGGAAGATTTCACCACCCCCATTATTCAATAATAAGATACGTAAGTTACCCCGCAAATGATTACTCCATAACGCATTCATATCGTAGAAGAAACTTAAATCGCCAATCAAGACGAAGTTGAGCTTATCAGAAATCCAGGCATAACCTAATGCCGTAGATAACGAACCTTCAATCCCACTAGTCCCGCGGTTACAACAAACCTCAACTGTATCAGGAATCTTAAACAATTGGGCATATCGAACCGTTGAACTGTTGGCCAAATGCAGTACAGCATCTTTAGGAAGAGCTTGCAATACTTTCCCTATGGCTGCCATTTCGGAGAAGGCAAAATCTGGCTGTTGGATTTTCTTCGACAGAAATTCCCATTGTTTCGGATATTCACTATTCTTATTGTCGAGCAGATAGGCTATTTTCTCCAGGAACTCAAACGGATCCATTTCGATGACAGTAGTCAGAGAACCGAAAGTATCTGTTACTTTTCCATCAGCTGCCACGTGCCAGTGTTCTTTTGGCGGATGCTTGCGAAGCAATTGTTTCAATCGCTTAGAAACGATATGTCCTCCGTAGGTGATCAGTAAATCAGGAATCAGTTTAAGCTGTTCTTCTTCGGGCAATGAATAGATGATGGCGTCGAAGTTCTTGACCGGAATGCCAGGTATCGTTTGGTTACCTGTGTGTTCCGTCAACCAGGCAAAATGTTTGTAAAGCAGTTTGCATATCTTCCGTTCGAAGAGATAAATCAGATTCATCTGTCCGACCAACATCATTCGTTTGGGATAAGCATTGAGCCGGGCGATCAGATCATTATATTGCCTATCGTAAATATTTAATCCTTGATATCGGGTGATCATTCTTACTTCAGGAAGCTCTTCTGTTGTGAACTGGAATAAGGGCTCGGAAATCGGAACATTAATATGTACCGGACCTTTTCCATGGTGACTCAATTCCAATAACGCTTCATTGATGAGTCGGTTACAATACCATTCGTCTTCATCCGTTTTAATCTCCGGCAGATTAACAGAACATTTGGACAATGAGCCAAATACTTGCGGTTGTGGAAGCGTTTGTCCATCCATTTGTCCGATCCAGGCACCGGGCCGGTCGGCCGATATAACGACGAGCGGTATTTGCTGATAATATGCTTCCGCCACAGCCGGATGAAGATTCAGTAAAGCTGTTCCGGAAGTGCAACATACGGCAGCCGGTTTTCCAGTACAAAGAGCCAGACCTAAAGCAAAGAAACCGGCACTTCGTTCGTCGGTAACGGCATGGCAGGAAAAGAACGGATGATTGGCAATCGTATGTATAATAGGAGTGTTCCGGCTTCCCGGACAAAGGATTATATTTCGGATCTCGTGTGCTTTCAATAAAGCAACGAGTTGGAGAATGTTCTTTTTATCAGAGTACATAAATAGTTATTCTAAAATATTTCTCATTGTATTCATCTTGTCTTCAGTCTCATTCCACTCTTCTTCAAGTTTAGAGGATGCCAGTAATCCTCCTCCGGCAAATAAGGTGTAGGTGTTTGCATGAATATTCATACACCGCAGGTTTACATATAAATCCGTATGTCCGGAAGGAGAGATCCACCCAATGAAACCGGAGTAATAACTGCGGTCATATCCTTCATGTTGAAGGATGAATTGATAGGCATCTTCCTTGGGTAAACCACAAACGGCAGGTGTAGGATGGAGCAGATTGATCAGATCACCTAATTTTTGATTATCTGGCAAAGTAAAACGGAAATCACTTTTCAAGTGGGCTAATTCGCCTGCCCGTGCAGAATATGGACCTTTTTCCTTTGGAACGATTCCCAATGTTCCTAATTGTCGGCGGATATAAGTAGCAACTAATTGCTGTTCCTGCCAATTCTTCTGGTCCCATGCATGAGGAAGTTTTCCGTTCTTCAGTCGTTGCGTTCCAGCCAAGGCCACCGTTTGCCATTGATTTCCTTCTCCTGCCAGCAGGATTTCAGGTGTACCACCCATCCAAATGCCTGTCAATGGAGTATAACAGAGATAGACATACGAATAAATATAACGTTCACATGCCTGGAAAAATACTTTCCCGGGTGAGAAACTGGCGGATTTCGGATTTGTTTTAGCCCGTGATAAGACTAACTTGTCTTGTATACCTCGTAATAACGGTTGCTGGAAAGCATGAAAGCAAGCTGTATAATGTGCTTTCTCATTTTCATACGATACTATTTCCGGATAAGCTTGCTGGAAAACTTCGATATTATCTTGCGGAGTTTCCAATATGTCCTCCGGCAAATCCATACAATCCGGTTGGATCAGTACAATAGGATGTTTGTCTGATATGTGGAACGGAGCGATGACAAAACCGCTCCGTCCATTTAATTCTGTATAACTTCCTAGCAAATCCGGAGTTCCATAACTTTGCATTCGAAAATGGATCATTTCATTTCCCGGAATACGCCATAATGCAAAACTCCGACCTTGCCGGATGAGTGTATCTATAATATGGTAAGAATCTTTTGTTATCATCTCTTTTTCATAACACTGTTTACAACACGGATGGATGAAACCAGTCGGTCTGTTGATGTGAAAATGTCTACATTCCATACGTGCGATGAACGTCCTTTATGGAATATGGTAGCAACAGCTCTGACGGTATCTCCTTCGTGTGCGGACGATATATGGTTTCCGCTGACTTGCATTCCCACGACGATTTCATCGGGTTGCACAATCAGCATCGAACCCAGACCGGCTACTGTTTCGGCCAAAGCCAATGTAGCACCACCATGTAAAATACCAAATGGCTGACGGGTTCGTTCATCAACTGGCATGGTAGCTTCCACCCGTTCTTCCGATGCATACGTATATTGAATGCCTAAATTCCCCATTAACGCATGTTTCCCTCGTGCGTTCAATTGGTCCAACGGAATTTCGGTTGGGCGGATTGCCGATAAGATGGCCTTTTCGATCGCAATGGCCACACCATCTTGCTCGTTGCTGAGAGTCGTAGCTTCCGCGCAGACTTTTACGGAGTCCCTTGCATTTCCCATGGCAATACCCAAGCCGGCCAACTGCAGCATTGGCACGTCGGCGATTCCATCACCAATGGCAATAACTTCTTCCCGCGTCAGTTTCAGCATTTCCATCAACAAAGCCAGCGTGTTACCTTTATCAATGGTTGGAGGAACTACTTCCAAGAAATAATCTTCTGAACGGAAAACATCAGCGACACCGGCCAGTTTCTTTTTCCAGTGATTTTCCAAACCTACCAGTTCAGCTTCATTATCGCTTGCTAGCATACACTTGCAAGGTTTAAAATCAATGGCATTGGGGAAATTTGTCACTTGCCGGATATTCATATTGTTGAGATTCGCTTCTTGCTGTACGTAAGGATCGTCTGCACAGTCTGTAATTAAGGAATTCTCTAAATAAGTAAAGATGGTAAAACCATTTTTCTTGGCTTTCTTGTCTAAATAGGGAATCAATTCCGGATTGATCCGTTTTTCAAACAGCAGATTTCCGGTTTGCATTTCAATGATTTGCGCACCATTATAGGAAATGACATATCCACCGTAATTATTCAATTCCAATTCTTTGGCTAGCGGCAGAATTCCTCCTGTCGGACGTCCGGAGGCTAATACAATATGTACACCCATCTGCTGTGCTTTCAATATAGCAGACTTTGTGTGAGGTGTTATTTGTTTCTGATCGTTTAATAGAGTCCCATCAACATCGATCACTAATAATTTGTACTTCATAGCCTTTATTTTTAGGGATTATCTGACAAATATAAATAAATTACCGGAAGATTCCTATTGCTTTAGGGATAATTTCAGGAAGTTTTGTATTCGTTGGTTTGTCATTCGGCCACTTCCAGGATGCTTTATTTCTCTTTTGTCATCTTTCTCTTTTTCGTATTCTTCAGCGACGTAGAGTTTTTCGAAGCTTCGGGAAGTACTTTTCTGTCGGCGTAGAGTTTTCCGAAGTTTCGGGAAGTACTTTTCTGTCGGCGCGGAGTTTTCCGAAGTTTCGGGAAATGCTTTTCTGTCGGCGCGGAGTTTTCCGAAGTTTCGGGAAGTACTTTTCTGTCGGCGCGGAGTTTTCCGAAGTTTCGGGAAATGCTTTTCTGTCGGCGCGGAGTTTTCCGAAGCTTCGGGAAGTGCTTTTCCGTCGGCGCGGAAGTTTCCTGCACTTCGTAGGATGTATTTCCCGCAGATAAAAAATTCCCGTTTGCTAGACTTTAATTAATACTTCTTTTGTGAAAGGAGTAATTTCCTTTTGGCTGTTGGTCAGCGTACCGTCCAAATCCAATACAAGTAATTTATATTTCATATGGAGTCGTTTTCTGTTTGTTCTTGTTCTGTTGAGTCTCCCAATTGGATGACTTTCCCTTTTTCTTGGATATACTGATATAATTTCCGATAGAACGGATGATGCGACAGGGTAGAAGCATCACCGATAATGATAAGTTTCATTCGGGCACGAGTAATCGCTACATTCATGCGTCGAAGATCGTTGAGAAATCCGATTTGTCCGGCTTCGTTTGCCCGCACTAAACTGATAAGGATTACATCTCTTTCCTGTCCCTGGAAGCCATCAACGGTATGAATTGTGATGAGTTTGCGGAAAGGTTTGAAGAATGCATTCCGTTTGATCAGACTTCGGAGGTAATACACTTGCGCCTTATAGGGTGAAATTACTCCGAAATCAATTTGTTCCTCGAGTACCCGTTCTTTGGATATATTCTCGATATAGACTTGCAACTGAAGAACCAATAGTTCGGCTTCCCGTTTATTGATCCGACTCAGACTTTCTTCCTGCTGATGTTCCAGATATTCGCAACCGGCTGTGTTGGTCCAGACGATCGGCGTATCCCATTCCAGAATACCGCGCTCGCGTACTTCGGGAGCAGCTTTCAACTGGTCATGATAAAACCAGCGGGAAGGGAAACGCATGATGGTTTCGTTCATCCGGTATTGCAGATTAAGTAAAGAAACAACCTCCGGCTTGTTCACCGCAATAGTTTGCATCAAGGTTTGATCTAAGCCTTCCCGGGCGGCTTCTAGGCATTTGATGGTAGGCGGTAATTGCTGATGATCACCAGCCAGCACAACGCGGTCTGCTTTTTCGATGGCAATCCAACAAGCGGCTTCCAATGCCTGAGCTGCTTCATCAATGAAAAGCGTCGTGAAATGATGTGTTGTCAATAACCGATTGGCTGCTCCTACCAGTGTGCAGGCAATAACACGTGCTTCATCAAACAGTTCGGCATCTATCTTCATTTCTAATTCCGTAGCCCGGTATTTCAGGCGCGATAGCCGGTTTCGTTCTGTATCCCGTTCGCTTCGACTTTTCTTACGGAAACCAGCCTGAATCTCACGGATAGCTTTGCGAATGCCCCATAATTCGCTGTAATCGGGGTGGGCTTCGAACCGTCTTTCGTAGGTAAATGAAAGCATCTTGTCATTGACCCGCGTGGGATTGCCGATACGCAATACATTGACGCCGCGGTCTACCAATTTCTCGGCGATCCAATCGACGGCCGTGTTGCTCTGGGCACAAACCATCACCTGATTCTCCCGATGTAAAGTTTCATAAACGGCTTCTACCAGCGTGGTTGTCTTTCCTGTTCCCGGAGGCCCATGAACAATCGCTACATCTTTGGCCGCCAGTACCTGATTGACTGCCGATTCCTGTGACAGATTTAACCAAGGGAAACGAATTGGGAAAAGTTCACGCTTGGCAGCGAGCGACTTTCCTAATAATATATCCCGCAATTCGGCCAGTCGGTTCCCTTTGGCAGAAAGAACTTCCTTCAAAGCGGCAAACATGGCTTTATAACTTGTCTCATCAAAATAAAGCTGGATGCCTAAATCGGTTTCCCCTTGTATCTCTGTCAGGGCAAAAGGTGAAGGCAAAGAAACAACCATCACATCGTCCTGCACATAACTGATTGTTGAGCTGAAGTTGAAATAGAAGGGTTTCCCGTTGCCGTTGGTCTTGAAGAAACAAACGGGGCGACCATATTCAAAGTTATGTTCAACTTCTTTGTCTTCCCGGCGGGTAATTTCTACAACCAGTTGGTTCAGGGAATTATAATAACTTCTGCCTGTAGTAACCGGATACCAGCAAAGACCCTGTTGGATCTTTTTCCAGATCCCTGCCTTTTCTGCTTGTTCCTGGTACATCTCTTTTTCATACATGTACTCTTTCTGGAGGGCATCCTGTTGCTTTTGCAGATGAATTGTCGGAGTTATAATCTGATTTTGTTGCATAACGATGCAAAAGTACGATAAGATGGACGAATATACAAATGACAAACCCCTCGATAAAGCCGATGAGCTTTATTGAGGGGTTTCTAAATAGGTGTCTAAAAATTAAATCTGCTTGCAGTATTCAGTCAGTTTTTCAGGAGTAACATTGGCTGCGATGATAACTCCATTTTCGTCAATCAGAAAGTTTCTTAATCCTTTCTCCAGCTTATACTTTCTGAAGACGTCCGACTGCCGCCCTTCCTTTTCGTGCAACTGATTGGTTCCTTCTAGCTTGTCTGTAGCTACAGTTGCTTCGAAAACCGATGTTTTCTCATCCAATGAGATGGAATACATGGCCAAGTTACCGGAAGTGGCATTCCACTTGTTTACTTCATTCCATAACCGGATGTTACGAGCTCTGGATTCTGCATCATAGGCAGCCCAGAAATTAATCAAGGTGTAATGTCCGGCCTGGTCTTGAAAATGAATTTCTGTTTCATTTTCATTCAACACTATTCTCGGTGCAAGGTCACCCGGGTTCGCACCCTCAGTAGGCTTTGCGTCTTTCGTATCAGCCGCGATTCCGAAGAACAAGACTGATCCTACGAGAAGATAGGCTTTTAATTTCATATTTTAAATATTACGTTAGACATAACCGGCGTAGGCAGGTTTTTCTTCCCTTGCCGCAGCATCTTTATCCCTAAACATACTGGCCGGCTCCTGATTCTCAGGAAAAGATGAGTAGCTGCTTTCGCTAAAGACAACTGGTCTCATACTTGATTTCGGCTGCAAAGATACGAGTTAATTCCTTATCTTCTCTTGCTTTATATCAATTTTCGACAAATTGACAAACTTTTTTATATGTTATTTAGCTGAAAAATGGGCCGTTTTGCATCTTTTATCATACGCTCGAAAGGGCTTGAAAAGGTCTTTTCCCCTTTTTGTTTGCTTCAATCGTTCAGTGGAAACATAATTTCTTTTATCTTTCGGAGAATAAATCATACGATGAGACGAAATACTTAAAATATTTTAATAAAACGATGGCTACTTATTCGATAACAACCTTGGTAGAGAATTGTGTTTACAACCGTAAGCTGGAAGCGGAACACGGTTTGTCTTTGTATGTGCGAACACCCGAGAAACGGATTTTGTTTGATACCGGACAAAGTGATTTGCTACTTCGAAATGCGACCTTATTGCATATCGACTTAAAGGCGGTGGATGCGTTGGTCCTTTCACACGGGCATAGTGATCATACCGGTGGACTTCGGGCTTTTCTGGCAGAGAATGACCGGGCAACTGTCTTTTGTAAGCGGGATGCCTTGAACCGGAAGTTTAAGAAAGAACGGGAGAATGGATTGCTGGATGCTTCGTCGCTCGATCTGAGCCGCTTTTGTTTTGTAGACGAGGTAACTGAGATTTATCCGGGAGTAGTGCTTTGTCCGAATATTCCACTTAGTCAAAAGGAAGATACGCATTTTGATCATTTCTTTACCGAAGTGAACGGTCAGCGTATTCCCGATACGTTTACAGACGAATTGGCTGTTTTTTTACTCACAGATACGACTTATTCAGTGTTGAGTGCCTGTTCGCATCGCGGTATAACGAATGTATTGCGGCAAGGAGAAGCATTCTTCCCGACGCGCCACTTGGATACTTTGATCGGAGGATTCCATATTCATACGGCAGGAGAAGAGAAATATCAGGTCATTGCCCGTAGTCTGGCTGGAAAACATCCGCGGCAATTGGGTATTTGTCATTGTACCGGTGTAGATCAGTTTGCCCGTTTTTGTCGGGATTTCACTGAATCTGTCTTTTATAACCATGTTGGGTGTAAGACGGAAATAGGGTAGCGGAATTCCTGTCCATTCTATAAATAAAGGTAATTCTCGTTTTTTACCGTTTCACCCTTGTGGAACGATCTCTTCACACCTGTGGAACGATCGTTCCACCTATGTGAGACGATCGAATCACCCGGGTGAAACGATAAAAAATTGTCATTTAACGGATTTAGTTGACTTAAAATCTCTTTATAAATAAAAGAGGTTGACTCATATTTTTGTTAATCACTCAACGGGTTGTCTTTTCTTATTTACTGGCAAAAAATAAACAAAGACCTTTTATCCTCTTAAAAATGAGGCATAATTCTCTTTGTTTCTGAAAAAACGTTCACAAGTTTGTGAATGTGTGGATTATTGCTTATATTTGCAAATTAGCTGAATTACTATATGTACGTCACATTTGAAGAAATATATTTGCGAGAATTGTATGAGACAGGAAAGACTAGCGATAAAAAGCATCGTTACCAGCCCGATATTGTAAGGCGGTATCAGAGATGTGTTGATTATCTTTTGGATGCACCCGGTATTGAAAGAATCAAGTCGATTAATTCTTTGAATTACGAAGTCTTAAAAGGCGATAAACAGGGAATTTCATCCATTCGGGTAAACGATAAATATCGAATTGAATTTACCGTCAAGGATACAACTGATGAACCGATTATTACGATATGTAATATATTAAATTTGTCGAATCATTATAAATAAAAAGCAATATGATTACATTAAAAGGTGTCGATCCAAGAATGATTGCAAACAATTTAACTCCTTCAGAACCTATACATCCAGGAGAAATGATTAAGGATGAAATTGAATACAGAGGACTTTCACAACGTAAGCTTGCCGAGCAAATGGGGATTTCACCAACGTTACTTAACGAGATATTGAATGGCAAGCGGTCTGTCTCTACCGAATATGCCTTGCTTTTTGAGGCCGCTTTGGGTATTGATGCAGAAATTTGGCTTCGTCAACAAGGTCGTTATGATATGCAGAAGGCAAAATCAAACAAGTCATTCCTTGAAAGACTTGCCAATATTCGTAAGCTTGCAGCCACTCTCTGAGGTAACACTCGTTACATTAAAAGACAAAGTGTAGATGTTATATAAATTCCGATATGGCTGGTTCTTCATTTTACTACTCGTTTTGTGGAGTTGTAAATTGGATTCTAAGAAAGAATCGGCTGAAATGATTTACGAAGTAGCAGTATTGCGCGGTCCGTCAGCGATAGCCTTTGCGCAATGGATGGAAAAAGAGCCGGTATTAAAAGGGAAGAAAATGCAGGTGAAAGTCTTGGATTCGCCCGAACAGATGCAGGCTTTATTAGTGAAAGGTGAGGCTGATATAGCGGTTTTGCCGATGATTTCGGCTGCTAACCTATATAATAAAGGCGTTCGTTATCCTTTATTGGGTTGTCCGATTTGGGGAACCTTGTATTTAGTAGGGCGCGATCATATTGTGCCGCCAGTCTATTTGTTCGGTGCCGGGACGACACCCGATATACTTGCCCGTTATTATCTGGAGCAAAAAGGTTCTTATGCGTATGACTATTCGTTTGCGACAGCTCGTGAAGTCCTATTGTCATTGCAGACGGATAAAGTGCAGACGGCCGTATTGAGTGAACCTTTTCTGTCGATGGCGTTGGAACAGGATTCCACGCTTCAGATTCTGGCAGACTTGAATCGTCCGGATTCTTTGTCGTATGGTTTTCCGCAGACGGCGGTGGTTTGCCGGGAATCTTTGTTGGTATTAAAAGATTCTATTCAGACTCTTCTGGATCAGTCCTGCCGTTTTACACAGGAAAAACCGGAAGAGGCGATCCGCATATTGGAAAACAGACGTGTATTCGGTAATCGGATGCTTTCGCCTTCCACCATTGAGCGTTGTCGTATCCGTTATATTCCGGCCACAGATTGCCGTGAAGAAGTAGGGCATTTCCTGAAACTGATGAATCATTACGAGCCCCGTTCGACAGGCGGCCGGTTACCCGACTCAACCTTTATTCCTTAAATGACGTATGAAACGCATTGTACTGACTTGTCTGTCTATCTTGTTGATACCCGTTGCTTGGCAGTTGCTTTCGTGGCAGATGGCACAACCGCAACTGATTCCTTCGTTCCCGGATCTGGTTCGTGCATTGCTTCGGTTGGTTTATACACCCGGATTTCTTGTCAGTATAGGAACTACTTGTCTGAGAGCCTGCGTCGGTTTACTACTTTCTCTGGCAGCTGCATCCATAACAGCCTTTCTGTTGAATCGGTCGGAAGGAATACGGCTCTTGTTTATGCCTTGGTTGTCGTTACTGCGCTCTGTTCCTGTCATCTCTTTCATCCTGTTGGCATTGATATTCTTGAACCCGGAAATGATTCCTTTGCTGATCGCTTTTCTGACAATGTATCCGTTGCTGACTGAAAACCTGCTGAAAGGTTTGATGAACCGGCGGGATTCTTGGAAGATGCTTGCCCGGCAATTTCACCTGAATGCTTGGAATCGTTTGTTTCAGATTAACTATCCGCAACTGAAGCCCTATCTTTTCAGTGGATTGGCTTCGGCTGTTGGTTTTGGTTGGCGGGCTATCATTATGGGAGAAGTCTTGTCGCAATGTGTGGATGGTATCGGGAAACGAATGAAAGAAGCGCAAGTCTTTATTGATGTCCCGGAACTAATCGCCTGGACCTTGGTAGCAATTGTCTTGAGTTGGCTGACCGACAAGTTGATTTCTCGTTTATCAGACTGGCAGCCTTCCGTACGTTATCGTCATTCGGCTGTAGAGTTACAGGCTGTTTCACTTCAGCCTAACGATATATGTTTGACGGATGTCTCTTATTCCTATGGGGTACATCACATGAATATCGTCCTGAAAGCTGGAAAGATATATGCACTTTCGGCTCCGTCGGGGCAAGGAAAAACCACATTGCTGCAACTTCTCAACGGAACTTTGAGGCCAATTAGTGGAGAAATCTCCTGTTTACCCGGGCAGACAGCCAATCTCTTTCAGGAACCGACATTACTTCCACAACTGACGGCAAAGGAGAATATCATGCTTGGTGGCTCAGCTTATTACGATCGGGCAATCTTGGAACAGCAATCACTCCGGCTGCTGGCAGCTTTTCAGTTGGAAAAGCAGGCCGAGATGTATCCGGCTGCTTTGAGTTATGGGCAACAGCAACGGGTTGCTTTGGCAAGGGCGTTAATGTTCCCGGCCGGATTGCTGTTGCTGGACGAACCTTTCAACGGTTTGGATGTAGAGCTTCGGCAGTTAGTTGCTCGTTTCCTGGTGGAATGGCAGCAGGAAAAACAAGCAACAGTCGTTTTCTCGTCGCATCATGCAGATGAGATCAAGGCGATGAATGCCGAAGTGATTACGTTGTAGGCTTGCATATCCACAGGATTTTCGTTTCTTTTGCAGGTCAATTCTGAAATCATATCAATATGGAAATAATATATCCGGATTTAATAGCCAAAGCACTTCAGTTACCACTTCCGCAGGTACGGAATACAATCGGACTGCTGGAGTCGGGAGCTACTATTCCGTTTATCAGCCGTTATCGGAAGGAAATGACCGGCGGACTGAATGAAGTACAAATAACGGACGTCAAGAACTGGTTGGATAAACTGACGGAACTGAAGGCACGAAAGGACACAATCCTGAATGCACTGGAGAAACAGGAAAAGCTGACGCCGGAATTGAAAGCACGAATCGAATCCTCGTGGGACAGTAATGAGATTGAAGATATTTATCTCCCGTATAAACCCAAACGAGTGACGCGTGCCGAGATGGCGCGTAAGAAAGGGCTTGAACCGTTGGCTAAGCTGATTGCAGCCCAAAAGGAACCGTTCCTGTCCGGACGTGTGCCGGCATTTGTGCAGGGCGAGGTAAAAGATGAAGAAGAAGCCTTGTCGGGTGCGCGGGATATCATTGCCGAATGGGTAAACGAGAACGAGCGGACGCGTAATCAGGTGCGTTTTGCTTTCCGCCAGGCGGTCATTTCAGCGAAAGTCATCAAAGGAAAAGAAGAGGAAGGTGCGAAATATCGGAACTATTTCCAGTTCGAAGAGAAACTTTCGCGGTGTCAGTCGCATCGGCTTCTGGCAGTACGAAGAGGCGAGGAGGAAGGTTTCTTACGGGTTTCGATTGCGCCGACAGATGACGATGCCTGTCTCGAATCCTTATACAGGCAGTATAAACGGAATAATGGCGCCTGTTGGGAACAATTCCAATTGGCGATTGATGATGCCTATAAGCGTTTGCTCAAACCTTCCATCGAATCAGAGTTTGCCAAAAGCAGCAAACTGAAAGCCGACGAAGAAGCGATCCGAGTCTTTGCCGATAATCTCCGGCAGTTACTACTGGCTCCGCCTTTAGGGCAGAAGCGTGTCTTGGGTATTGATCCGGGTTATCGCACGGGTTGTAAGGTGGTTTGTCTGGATGCACAGGGAAATCTGTTGCACAATGAAACGATTTACCCGCATCCGCCCAAGAATGAACGGAAGAAGGCCGAGATCAAAATCCAGCATTTGGTGGAGGCTTACAATATAGATGCTATCTCAATTGGTAATGGAACTGCCAGCCGGGAAACAGAAGAATTTATTACCAACATCCGATATACCAAGCCGGTCAAGGTCTTTGTCGTCAGTGAAGATGGAGCTTCTGTCTATTCCGCTTCGGCCGTGGCGCGGGCCGAATTTCCGGAATACGACGTAACGGTGCGCGGTGCCGTCAGTATTGGTCGCCGTTTGATGGATCCTTTAGCCGAGTTGGTCAAGATCGATCCGAAAAGTATTGGTGTCGGTCAATACCAGCATGCCGTGGATCAGACGTTACTGAAGAAGAGTTTGGATCAGACGGTCGAGAGCTGTGTCAATCTGGTTGGGGTAAATGTAAATACAGCGAGCAAAGAATTGTTGACGTACATCTCCGGTTTAGGACCTGTCTTGGCGCAGAATATTGTACAGTACCGGGCTGAGAATGGTCCGTTTGATAGCCGGAAAGACTTGAAGAAGGTACCACGACTGGGTGAAAAGGCTTTCGAACAATGTGCCGGTTTCCTGCGTATTCCGAATGGAAGTAACCCGCTGGATAATTCGGCTGTCCATCCGGAAAGTTATCCGGTAGTAGAAAAGATGGCGGCAGACTTGCATTGTACGGTCGGAGAACTGATGAAACGGAAAGAATTGAAGCAACAAATTCGCTTGGAACAGTATCAGACAGATCAGATCGGTATGCCAACCTTGCAGGATATCATGAAGGAACTGGACAAGCCGGGACGCGATCCGCGCAGCGAAATCCAGGAATTCAGCTTTAACCCTAATATTCATACCATCGACGACTTGCAGGAAGGCATGATATTGCCGGGCATTGTGACGAATATTACCAATTTTGGTTGCTTTGTGGATGTAGGAATCAAGGAAAACGGATTGGTTCACATCTCGGAACTGGCAGACCGTTTCGTGAGTAATCCGGCAGATGTTGTTTCTATTCATCAGCATGTACAAGTAAGAGTATTAAGTATTGATACGACCCGGAAACGGGTACAATTATCTATGAAAGGAATTGAATCATGAAAGAGAAAATAAACAAGACGAATGTGGCTCGTTTGCTTGATAAGGCAAAAGTGGCCTATAAACTGGTGCCTTATGAAGTGGATGAAAATGATCTGAGTGCAACGCATGTGGCAGAACAGTTAGGTGAAGATGTCAGTCAGGTGTTCAAGACGCTGGTATTGCGTGGCGACAAGAGTGGTTATTTTGTCTGTGTAATACCGGGAGCCGCCGAAGTCAACTTGAAGAAGGCTGCCAAGGTCTCCGGTAACAAGAGTTGTGAGATGATTCACGTGAAGGAGTTATTGCCACTGACAGGTTATATCCGTGGCGGTTGTTCTCCGATTGGAATGAAGAAGCATTTCCCCACTTATATTCAGGAATCAGCAACCGAATTCGAACATATTTATGTCAGTGCCGGGCAACGTGGCCTGCAAGTCTGTCTTTCTCCGACTGATTTGATCCGCGAAGCACGGGCCGAAGTGGCTGATCTGATCGGTTGAAAAGTAAAGCTTCTGCGTCGATCAGAAGGGCCAAAAATAGAAAAGTGAAGCTTCTGCGTCGATCAGAAGGGCCAAAAATAGAAAAGTGGAGCTTCTGCGTCGATCAGAAGGGCCAAAAATAGAAAAGTGGAGCTTCTGCGTCGATCAGAAAGGCCAAAAATAGAAAAGTAAGGTTTTCGCATTTGTCGGAAGCCTTATTTTTCTATTTTGAATCTCATGATGGTAATCGAAGAAGGCGGGAACTTGTACGTCTTGGGAATACCCATGGTAAAAGTTGTCTTCTTCTTCTCCGGTTTGATCCGGTCGGGTTTCTCAAAGGTGTTGCTTGTTTCCGGTTCGCCAGCCAGTTCAATGATATCTACGGCATCTTCCACCGATAATCCTTGGATGTTCAACTCGGCTTTTTCTTCATGTCGGGTTGTATTGACGACTTTAAGATATAAACAGTTATTCTTCTTGTCGAGCGTAGCTACCGAAGCTAATGATGGATAAGGACGCATACCGGCTTTCTGTACCAATACTTCGTTTACATAACAGAAGATCGAATCCTTTTGACAACGGATACGGACATCATAGTCGGTATTATTGACCAAAGGTTGCTTGACCGTTGTAGCCAATGTATCGGTTACGTTCCCACTTTGATGGTATAGCCGGGCATAGCCATCGCCCAAGGTGAAACTGATATAATCCTGCTGTTCGCGAAGGCAACCGTTATTGCGGACACGGAACTGGATCAGTTCGCTGCCCTTTGTACGGCGGATATGAGATGTAAACTCGTAGTCGCTTGCTGCTGAATCGCCCAGCAAGACATAATTCCATCGGTTGGGAACCGGTGTTAATATACCGGAAGATATTCCCCAGTTACCACCCAAAATCCGTCCTTGTTCTACCGGTTTCCCATCAATCATTACCTGATTCATCTCATAGCAGTTATCGAACATATACACTGAAGCGAATCCGCTGGTAATCGTCGGGCGCAGATAGGTTTCAACCTGGGAAGGAATCACCTCGTCTCCACGGTATTTGTTGAACAGCATCCACATATAATAAGAAGGAGAGAGCACGATCTGATGGTTATTGAAAAGGATCATAGGCCAGCGTTCCTTGGTATAATCGGCGTTTCCCAATACTGGAGAATAGGCAATACGCGCCATCATGTCCGGATAGTTCTCAATTCCAATCAGGAAACAGGCTTCGGCGATGGCTGATGACATGGTCCGAGCTTCCGACGATTGCATGTTTCCGAATTCACCCACGAAGGTATTCTCCCATTCGTACCGGCTTTTGACTGTTTCGTAGCGGCTCTGGTTGGAAAGGAAGAACGAATTTTTCCCGTTGAAGTGTATGTCATGCCATTCACTTCGTGGTTGGCGGCCAACCAGGCGGTTACTGATGACTGTGATCTCCGGCCATTTCTCTTTGATGGCTTTTCGGAACAGTTCGAAGCGTTTGGTATATTCATGTCCATAGTTCTCACTTCCGATCTCTACATATTTTAAGTGGAAAGGTTTCGGATGTCCATTCTTGGCACGCAATGCTCCCAACACAGAGTCCGTTGGATAATTGGCATATCCGATAGCATCCAGTGCTTCTTGTACCAGCTTGTCCATTTCTGTAATAGATTCATAACGCGGACGCCGGCTCATATTCGTGATACCACTGTTGATCACATAGATAGGTTCTGCTCCTAAGTCTTCACATAACTGCAGGTATTCGTGATAACCGGTGCCGTTGGTTGTTCCGTATCCCCAGACATTCCAGAAATGTTTGCGCTCGGCAATGTTACCCAACGTCTCTTTCCAGACCGGAAAAGTCCCTGCTGTGTATCCTTCAACGAAAGCACCTCCGGGGAAACGAACGAAGCGAGGTTGCAGTTTGGCAATGGCTTCCATAATGTCCTGTCGCTGTCCGTTAGGGCGGCCTTTCCAAGTTTCCGGGAACAACGATACGACATCCAGCCAGAACGTCTGACTACTGTCTGACGAGAAAGTCAGGATTGCCTTGTTGCTCGTGGCATTGGCCGTAAAGGTATGCCGGTATTTCTTCCATTCGTAATGAGGCGTTACCGTAAAGACATCACTCAATACCCGATTCCCGATGGAATCTTCCAAAGCGATATGCAAATTCTTCGGATAAACCGAACCGCCTTTCAGGTAAAAGGAAAGCTGATAGGTTTGCCCTTGCTGGATGGCCAGACCATTATAGCCTTCAGCCACGACACCGCCCCGACCATTCTGAGCCGTAGTGGCAATCGAAACAACCAGCGAACGCTTGTTCTTCTCATTCAACAATTCTTTGGTATCCGGATAAATCCATGTATTGGTGGATAAAGGTCTCCAGCCGGGAAGCGAATCCAAACGCATAAACGGCATGTCATAGCCATTCGGAGTCGTAATTACCCGGCGGCGGGCATCATACGGGCAGTTCAAAGGCGGAATTCCATCTTCAAAGCTCCGGTTTTGTATCATCTCGGCATACAGACCTCCATCAATGGCATGATTGATTTCCTCCAATGTAATGCCGTATAAATCCGGATTAACGGTTTGGATGGTACCTTCCGCATCAATATGTATAACTGAAGTCACCGGCGTTTCTTGCTGGCAGGAGATCAACCCGCCGACCAACAACGAAATCATCCATAACTTCAAGAAAATAATCGCTTGCTTCATTCTTGTAAAGAACTTCTCTGAATTTGGGTGCAAACTTACGTAAATTCGGTGGAATAAGCGAATAAAAGGGGAAATGTTGATTCTATATTTCCATAGATTTATTTTGAAAGTTTGCTCAAAAGGAAACTTTAGGCTATTTTTGTGCAAGCTTGATATATAGGAATGGATATAAAGGTAAAATTTACAGAAGAAGCGGATTCATTTTTGGAATCCTTACCCATAAAAGCTTATCAAAAAATCGTTTACAATGTTCTAAAATTGGAACGTGGTATTATCGATAATGAACTGTTCAAGAAGCTTGAAGGTTCGGATATTTGGGAACTGAGGACGCTTTTTAATGGAATTCATTATAGGTTATTTGCCTTTTGGGACACTGAAGAAGAAACTTTGGTTATTGCTACACATGGCATAATAAAGAAAACTCAGAAGACTCCTGTGAAAGAAATAGCAAAGGCCGAGATGATCAGGAAAGAATATTTCGAAAATAAAAGGAAAGGATAAAAATATGGCAAAAATGAAACTAACACCTCTTAGCGAACATGTAAATAAGGCATGGGGAGAAATTGGAACTCCTGAAAGAGATGCTATGGAAGCTAAACTGGAAGAAGAAGTGAATGCTTATTTTGTAGGAGAAGCCATTAAAAAAGCTCGGCTTCAGCAACATCTTACACAAGAAGAATTAGGAGAAAGAGTAGGTGTAAAGAAATCTCAAATATCTAAACTTGAGAGTGGAAAATGTGTTATAACACTTCCTACGATGAGCCGTATCTTTAGAGCGTTAGGTATTACAACCGCTTCTTTGGATTTAGGTACGGTTGGTAAGGTTACTTTGTGGTAATTGATTAAGAATTAGAGATCGATTCTCTTATGATTATTTGATAGGATACACAAGGGAAAAGCTGAAAATATTCCCTATAAAACTGAATCAAGAATCCGCAAATCCGTGTATCTTTGCAGCCAAAATAGAACCTATGTACACCGTAATTAAAAGACTGGAAATATCTGCGGCACATCGTTTGTGCCTTTCTTATCCGAGTAAGTGCACCAATCTGCATGGGCATAATTGGATTGTAACAATTTACTGCCGGGCGAAGGAGTTGAACGAAGACGGCATGGTAACGGATTTCAGCCATATCAAACAGCTGGTAAAAGACCGGTTGGATCATAAGAACCTGAATGAAGTACTGCCCTTTAATCCGACGGCCGAAAATATCGCTCGTTGGGTTTGCGAGCAGGTGCCTCATTGCTTCAAAGTGGAAGTGCAGGAGTCTGAAGGTAATACGGCGATCTATGAGAAAGATTAATGAAATATTCTACAGCCTGCAGGGCGAAGGCTTTCATACCGGTACGCCGGCTTTGTTTATCCGTTTCTCGGGTTGTAACCTGAAATGTCCGTTTTGTGATACGCAGCACGAAGAAGGCCGTTGGATGGACGATGAGGAGATTTGGGCAGAAGCAGCAGCTTGCCCGGCCCGGACAGTTATTCTGACGGGTGGCGAACCTTCGTTGTGGATAGACGATGCCCTGATTGACGGACTGCATCGGCTGGGGAAATATGTTTGCATAGAAACCAACGGAACACGGAAAGTCCCGGCAGGAATTGATTGGGTGACGTGTTCTCCGAAAGGCGCACCGGTGGTATTGGACCGGATTGATGAAGTAAAGGTGGTCTTTACCGGTGAAGAAGATGTGGAAGTGTATCGCCAGTTGCCGGCTAAACAATACTATTTGCAACCTTGTTCGTGCCGGAACACGGAAGAGGTGGTGGATTATATCCTGAAGCATCCGGCGTGGAGACTGAGCTTGCAGACGCATAAGTGGATTCAGATCCGGTAATGCTCGGATGGATTTTGGAGTGGATTTATCATTGAATACAGACTTTAGAAGATTTAGATATATGAAGAAAATTGGAAATAGGCGGTGGGCGTGTTTGGCCGTATTTATCTGTTCTTTGTTTGTGGGTATGGGGCAAATAGAAGCCCAGGAAACGTATCATACGCAAATATACAAGCCTAAACGAATCAAATCATTGCAGGTTGTTCAGCCGGATCAGACCTTTACAGTACCGGTTATTTCATTGGGCAGTGGAGAACAAATTCTGATTAACTTTGATGACTTGACGCCTAATTACGAGCGTTATGCCTATTCCGTTATCCATTGTGATGCCGACTGGAAGAAATCGTCGTTGAACGAACTCGAATACATGCAGGGTTTCCAGGGACTGACAATCGACGACTTTGCCAATTCATTTAATACGACTACGCAATATACCAATTATCAGTTGTTATTGCCGAATGATGATGTTCAGTTGAAAGTATCGGGCAACTATGCCGTTCGTATCTATCATGAAGATCATCCGGAGGAAACGGTGCTGGTGGCTTGTTTTTCGGTGGCAGAGTCGGAGGTTGGTATTGCAGCTGAAGTAACTGGTAATACATTAGTTGATACCTATCAGCGGCATCAGCAGGTAAATTTCTCGGTGCTGAAGAAGAATTTGAATATTACACATCCGCAGACTGATCTGAAAATCAGGGTAGTACAGAACAACCGGCCGGACAATGCCGTCCGGAAAGTGATGCCGAGCGGCATCTTGAGTGACCGGATCGTCTATGAAAACCTGCGGGAACTGATCTTCCCGGCAGGCAATGAATACCGCCGTATGGAGTTCTTGTCGAGCAAGTACAATGGGATGCGTGTAGAAGGTATTTCCTATCATAATCCGTATTACCATGTCGATCTGATGAAAGACTACCCAAGTAGTATGGCAACGTATGAATATGATCAAGATCAGAACGGGCGTTTCTATGTGGCATGCAGCCGATGTGATGATGCCAATACGGAAGCCGATTATTACATTGTTCATTTCGCCTTGGCGATGCCTGAAGCGAAAGGAGGTAAGGTCTATTTGAACGGAGACTTCATGCAGAATACATTTGACGCGAATAGCGAGATGATCTTCAATCCGGATTCACGTCAATATGAAAAGGCCATTCTGCTGAAACAGGGGAATTATAACTATCAGTATCTATATGTTCCGGAAGGAGAGACTACCGGACAAACCGGAAGTATTGAAGGAGATTTCCATCAGACGGAAAACGAATATACGATTTACGTCTATTTCCGTCCGATGGGAACCCGTTATGACCGTCTGATTGGTGTACAGACGGTGCATATCAATGGTCATAACTGATCGGATTCCGATTATCTTTCATGTACACACTGGCCGGCGATGTAGGTAGCCCGAACGGCGCGGTCGTCGGCATGTGTCATCAAACCAAACAACAGATTCTCGATATTCCAGGCTTGTGTCCGCTTCAAGTATTCATAGCGATACAGCTGGGCAAACGTAGAACTGTAATCCACCACGATGAAATCGGCCATCCTTCCCGGCAGAAAACTACCGATTTCCTGATCCAGATGCAAGGCTTTCGCACTGCCCAAAGTAGCTTTATAAAAGGCTTCGAAGGCCGACATCGGATAATTGTTCAGTTGTTGTACCTGATAGGAAGCACCTAATGTATGGAAGATGGAAAAAGAGGTACCACCACCAATATCTGTTCCTATCACTGTTTGCATACCGGCCTCGTTGGCTTTCTTCATTTCATACAGACCACTTCCCAGAAAACCGTTGGATGTCGGACAATGTACGGCGATTGCCTGTGCCTTGGCCATACGTTTCCGCTCCGAATCACTCAAGTGGATGGCATGGGCCAGCAAGGTTCGGTCGGTAAGCAAGCCATATTTCTCGTACACCGACAGATAATCTGGACAGTCCGGATATAATGTCCTGACGAAATCGACTTCACCTTTGTTTTCCGATAAATGTGTCTGGATGTACGTATCCGGATAATCGGCATGAATCCGCTGGCAGGCTTCCAGTTCTGCCGGAGAACAACTGACAGCAAAGCGAGGTGTAATGACATATTTGTTTCGTCCTTTCCCGTGCCATTTCTGTATCAGCGCACGCACGTCGGCTTCTCCTTGCTCCGGCGTGTCACAAAGATATTCAGGCGCTTCCCGGTCCATTTGTACTTTCCCGGTCAGCATACACATATTATATCGGGAAGCTTCTTCAAACAGAATATCTGCCGATTGCGGATGGACCGACGAAAAGGCAACTGCCGTAGTCGTTCCGTTACGGAAAAGCTCTTTCAGGAATGCGCGGGAGATTTCACGGCAATGGTCCGTATCGGCAAAGGTTCTTTCGGCCGGAAACGTATATTGATTCAACCAATCGAGCAACTGCCTTCCGTACATTCCCGTGATTTCGGTCTGCACATAATGAAGATGTGCGTCGATAAATCCCGGCATCAAGACCGAACCCTGGTAATCGATGACTTCCGCCTTCGGATATTTCTGCAACAGGATAGCCGATGTTCCGGCTTCTACAACCAATCCATCACAGACGCATAAAGCACCGTCGGGTTCATATACGGCATTCTCTGCCGAAAGCAGGGGCGAGTCAGTAAAATAAAACAGCTCACCCAAATATAATTTCATTTCATTCATCCTATTCATCTCTTTTGTATTCCGTTTCAATAAACACCCTAAAGTACAAATTTGTTTGGAGTTAGAAGGATATGAAGAGGAAAAATCTTTTATTCAGACTTGTCAGAATAATAAAATCTTCATGTCGCAGCTAACTATTTTGTGTTATTATTTTGAAAGTTAAAACATTGGAAAGATAGTTCGTCATCGGTCATTTCTGGATTATCTGTATTATTCGTGGAAAGATAAAGTCCGTTTTCATTAATGAAGAATAGAGCAGGTACATATTTCCCAGCAGGGAAAAGTGTCTCGCCCAGAATTTTGAAGTTTTTATCGAGAACCATGATTGAAAATTCTTTCCGACAAAAGATATATTCCGGATTCATTGTTTCTATGGAACATTTGGGATAGACAAAGCGATAATAAACTTTTCGATATTTATCATATAGAATGTTTCCATAACTTGCTTGTTCTGATGCTAATTTCTGGAACGTATCAAATTCCAGATCTCTAGAAAAACCTTCTGTCTGTAATTCTTCAATGTATTTGCTTTTTGTAGGAATTATTTCAGAATGAATGTGATCTTTAGTAACGAGTAAATCATGACTCATCCGAAAAGCATAAATGAATCTTTCACCATCAAAGATCCGACTACAATGCGGATTTACTCCCATACCGTCACCTTTAGACCATAATTCAGGGTAGCAAAGCTGTGAGGTCTCTACTTTTTGGGTTAACGTATCTATGATGACTGTCAAAGGAGTTTGTTTTAATTGTTCTCCAGTGCAATTGGGAGGCATTGGATATTGCATACAAAACAGTTTGTTATCTTGTATGATTAGAGGTTTATATATTAAACTATTAAAATCTGTAGGAGTAGTCATTTTCCCATTTTGCGCCGTAGGATAAGAGAATCTATTCAGAATGATTCCATTCTGATCTATTTCATATACTTCAGGTGTAGAAAAAGCATGGATGAATATATGATTCAAATCTAAAATGCCATGTCCCATCATATTAGGGATTCCATTAGGACCTTCTTTTGCTATCTTCACTTTATGAGACAATTTACAAGAATCTAGGCGATAGAAATTGATGTAATAATAATCGTCTGCTGTTTCTGTATTTTCGATTGTCAGATATTCTGTTCCGTTCACATCCGTGAAGTGATGCATCGCGCGAGTGAATAATTTAGTATCATCGTCAATCGGAATATGAATCTGTTCGGCAGTTGGCTTCAATTCATATTCTGTAGCTGGTTCTGTTACATTATTTGTTTGTAACATTCGATAAATCATAAATCCTATAATTAGGATACCTATTGGTATAATATACTTTTTCATAAATGCTTTTTATAGAATGAATTTAACTAATTCCGGATCCGGATTATTGGCAATGGCCCATAATATCTGGCTGTCTGAACTGATACAAATGTTGGTACATGGAATATCTAATGTAAATGTTTGGACTTTTTCTCCTTCCCAATTAAATACGTGTATTGTACTCGCATCAAATTCTTTTTGGGCTTTGGCATAATCTTCCAACTTAGTGCCTGAATAGAGCAAGTATATATATTGGTTATTAGCGGTAGAAGAAATATAGCCGACAATGTTTGATCCGTACATAGGAGCTGAATATCCATCTTGACTATCTTCTATGGTATATTTAGGATAGACTTTTTCTGATTTATTCAATAAAACGAGACTGTCTTTCTCTACCTTGTATATATGAAAGATCTCTCCCCATATAGAAGTGAATGCTACTCTGTCTCTGTCTGTGTTGAGAACCAGGCGACCTTGATAAGCCATAGCGCGCAAATGATTCTTGAGTGCTTTTTCGCTTGAATCTTTATACGGGAACTCGAAGAATGAACTTTTCGTGTTGTTTAATGAATCCATAAAGACAAACATTTCCTTTGGATACGGACCCATTCCCAAATAAGAATTGTCTGAGATTTGCTTGACATCAAAAGACATGCTAATTTTATCATTGGCAACAGCTATGGGTGTCTCCATGTGGATTTGATGATTCTTTATCTGAATTTGGGTGTATTTTCGGGCTTGAAGGTCAAATATGCCGAAACGGTTCTTATCCAGATGTTGTATTGTGTGCGGATAAATAAATTCATCGGGTCCAACACCTCTCGGACCAAACCGGTACAGACTGTCTGTTTCCATATCTATGTAAAAGAGGCAGGAATCGAGTGCATAGTCAATGCCTACAATCTTTTTGTCTAACTCAATAATAGGACCTGGTTTTCCTAAATAATCATTCTTCAACTGGATGGATTCATGTGTAACCATAAGACTCTTTCCTTCTTCTGTTTTGTGGTTACAACTCACCAGACAACATAAGATTAAAACTAAATATACATTTCTCATATCTATTTTTATTTTAAATTATGAACGACAACAACTATATTCGCTTTCCCAAATGAAACCAGCGAGAATCGTTTTTGAAAGTAACGAGAATTAAAATTGATTCTCGTTACTTTCTGGATCAAAAGGAGAAGAATAACAATACTTCGCCTGCTTCTTGTTCGGAATCCAAATGCAGGAATTCGCTGGGGCATGTTCCAATTAATTTGTTTCCTATCTGCCATCGTGGGAAGAACGGATAGGATGATTGTTTGGAGATGCTACCTGCTTTGTCTGCCGTTGATGTTTTCTGGTAATAATATGATTGGTCCTGATACAGAAAACTGTAAAGGCAGGATTCTTGTATGTGGAAGAAATACATCGGGAAAGCATACGGCAATTCTCCCAAACGAGTTACATTCAATTCGGAGTCGTGAGGAAAATTCTTGGAGCCGAAATCGAAGGTGATGTATTCTTCAGCAGTTTCCGAATCCGGATTCCACCGATAGATGGTCTGGGTGATAGGAGGATTAATGAATATATTCCCTTGATCATCCTGACAGAATATTTTAGCTCCTAAAGACATCTGACTATGGAAAATGTTTATGGAATAGCTGTCAATGATTTTTCCCTCCCGACTGATGTGTACCAAGGACTTGAGAGAATCTGTGGGTGCCATATTATAACACAAGAAACCTTTCTCTGTCCGGATGAATTCTGAGCAAGGGAAAGAAAGCGTTATTTCTTCTTCCGCTTTTAAGTCTTGGTTGTATGAGATGATAGACATACCGGGCAAATCCAACAAATACACGTGGCTTTTGTCTGCACACAATGACATGGGTTGTATATATTCCATGGGACCGTTCCCTTGGGTCGAGATCTGGCGAAGCAGAAGTCCGTCTTGATTGAATTTGGAAACCGAAAGCGTCGCTCCATCCAATATGTAGAGGAACGAATCCACACGACAAATGTCTTTGATGTCTCCGATGTATCCAGCCGTGTCAGTATGCAACCGGATCGTCTGTACGTTACATCCCAAGTCTTTTAACTCCAGTGTTTTTCCTACGAAGTCCTGGATAGATACGATTTGTGCTTTACTTGGGTTTTCTTCCGTCTTGTTCTGGCAGGAACAAAGCGTAAAGAAAGCGGCTAAAAACAGAATGTACTTTTTCATCGTGAACTTATAGTTTAATCTTCATATTTATCAATATCGGATTTTCATCTCCTTTCGCATTCTCTAATATCGGAATAAGTTGCTTATACTTTATCCGAAATGCGTTGTATTTATCCGGATGACTTTTTAATCTTTCATAAAATTCCTTGAATTCATCCATCTCAATACTCCATGTCAGTATGCCGTCATGAATGCTCTTAGCGGATTTTAATTTATAGACATTCCCTTTACATAAGAGATCGTCAACCAGGCGACATCCTTTTATGACTGTCTTGTTGTTCCGGTTATAAAGCAGGAGGTAGTTGTTTTCTTCCGTATCTTCAAATCCTACATACACATAATCTGCATGGATTTCGTAATTATCGCCTAGGAAAACTCCTTCGTTTTCGCGGATTCGTTTCATGATATCCATAATATTTTCTACATTTTGAAACGCTTGTTCAGGTATTCTTTTTTCTCCATAATTCAAGAAGAAAACAGGTGTTGACTGCTTGTCTTGAATGGAGTAAATCGTATCACACCAAGGATAGGAGAAGTATAGATCTTCCTTATCAGCATAGAATGATTGGGAAGGGTTGATATAATTGATCTTATTTTGTATGATTTCATCCGCAGGAAATAAGGATCCGACGAATTCTCCCTTCAGGTTGTATTTTTGTATCATGTCGGGATTGGTTGCCTTTTCCTTTGTTTCGGGTGCGTTATGCAGCTTCAGACTTTTACATAGCAGATATAGACTGTTTTTGTCGGATATAATATTGGTTGGATAGGCTGTGATTCTTTTGTTTAAGATACATTGTTTGTTATAGATATTGTACATTAATATCCGAGGGTCTGCATGGGTTGTAAGGGCTATTATACTGTCATTAAGGATTATAAAGTCTTTTATTTCGGTATATTCGTCAGGACCAACCCCCACTTTGTCCAATTGGGTGATGTATTTCCCGTTTGCATTAAAAACTAAGATTTTGTTTATTTGCGGCATACCCGTCCCGATGTAATATTTCCGGTTATAGGTTTTGATTTTACTGGCCATACCGATAAAAGACTCTTCCTTTGTTTCCAAGGGAACAATCTCTATTGAATCTGTTATCTCCGACATTTTTATAGTCATACTCTCATCGAAAGAACAGTCTATTTCCTGTACGTTTGAAATCTCTTTATTACTCTTTTGGCAAGATAGTAATAAGAGAAATAAAGGGATAAATAGATAAATGAATGTAAGTTTCATATGTTTGTTTTTTATGTTAGTACATTAATGTATTTACTCATTTGAAGTAGTATTTAATAAGTACTGGATTCTGTTCCATGTCAGCTTGCAATAATTCTTCCAAGATGGCTTGTTGTTTCTCATTCAGCATGTCTTTGGAGACACGTTTTTCCAGATCTACCCATTGGATCGGCATCAAGACATATTCGTCTGTAACAATAACTTCTTCTCCACAATAAGAATTAAACCAGACGTTCTCGTCAAAATTGAGAATAAATTTGGATTTTCCGGTTTCTTTGTCATAAATGATATTCCCTTTATGATCATCGTCTTTCCAGAGAAGTGATGCCATAATATATTTTTGATTATGCCGGACCGACTGGATCATATAAGAAAACTGGCTGTACATTTCTTCTGTTCTTTTCTTAAAACTCCTTTCAGCTTCTTTTGAATAGGACGTTGTCCTTCCATCTGTGGCATATTTACCAAAGTCAAATTGGAAAAACGATTCCAATTTATCTTTGCCAAACTTATAAACGACCGGATGGAATGGACGGAAAAAGAACCATTCATCGTTATATAAATAAGGTGCATGGGAATAGCTTCCAATAGACTCATCTTCTTCAAACTCTTCATGTAATAGTTTTTGCTCGGTCAAGTTATAGTAGATAATCTTTTTAGGTTCGAAACAAGTGTGGAAAACATAAACGGATGAATCTAATGCTGCCAATGTATGTACAACACGAAAACCGGGGTAAGTAACCCGTTTTGATTCTACATAGTTCCCAGATAAATCAAACCGATGTATTTCTCCGTAAGGTTCCAATAGTTCAAGATAACCGTTATAAGGATTAATGATAAAATCTTCAATAAATGAATACTCTCCGACACCTTGCCCTTTTTTATCGATCTTAAAAAGACATTTACCAGTCGAATCGAAGGCAAAAATAATACTTTGCGGTTTGTCGAGGGCGTAATAATTGCCTTGGTGAACAACCATTTTCGTAAATCCTTTCACAAGGACATCTGGCGAGGTCTCCAAAGGAATTAATTCGATGGAACGGAAATAATCGAAAAGGGATGCTTTCTTTGGGTTATCCAAATCAACTTGGATGACATTGTCTTCTTCTTTTATGCGAGTTTCTTGTTTACACATGGTAAAACTCAGCATGAATATTACAAGGATGATGAAAGGTATGTTTTTCATATTGTTTCTATTCTATGGTTTCAAAATTTAATGCTTCAAATGTAAAATCTGAATGACTGGATTGGCATCTTCTTCTGTGGACTTCCGGTAATTGGTAAATGTATTACCGGATGAGGCAGATAAGAAATAAGGAGATTCGGTTCCATCAATGTCATTCCATAGTTTCTTGCCTAGGAAATATTGATTTGTTTCTTTGTTATAGACCAAGAAACGAGTACTCTTTGTTTCCGACCAGTAACACAGCAGAATCCACTTTTCACTTTCTTGATAAATGGTCCGCAGATAATCTTCCTTTAATCCCCAATCATTTGGTTTCTGAGTATAATGATCCTTGGATATTTCCGGCTGTATATCAAAATCATAAGCCAATCGTAACGAATCTTGATCCCATTTATAGATTTTATTCTCAATCTGAGGAGTAATAAAATGGATTTCGTTTCCTACTTTCAGCAATTCTTGTTCTAAACTTGAACGGATCTTATAATTGGGATTTCGTGTATAAAGAGTCTGTATCTTTTTCCCGGTTGAGTCCACTTGGATTACGCATTCTGACAAGTCGGTACGGCCTAATCGGGAGAGTATGTAATTCCCATTCTTCTCTTGATAAACGCTGTTCATGGCATAATATCCTAAATCGAACTCGTTTTTGAGGTTTCCATAAAGATCAAATTCCATCACTTTCGGTCCGACAAGAGATAAGCTCTTCCGGTCTTTGTTATAATGCATTTGAGCAATAAAAGAATATTCTCCCGGTCCATTTCCCCGTCGAGCTATTTTACGTAAATACTTTCCTTGCCGGTTAAAGAAATAAACGGCATCCCGATCATCGGAAAGTACAATCAGGAGTGTATCTTCGATGATCACATCTCTGATACCATCCAACAGGCAATCATCTGTTGTTTCCAATGGGATAGATGTCATAGAATCCACAAATAAGGAAAAGGCCAAACTGTCTTGTACCTGTTCACTTTCCAAATCGATTTGGATGGATTGACTTAGACTTTCCTTTTTTGTATGTTGGCAAGCATTCAGACTTCCCCATACACCTAGAATCAATAGTACTTGAATGAATTTCATAAGTTATTCTTTGTTTATAATTTATCACTTGTTTATTTTCTCTGGATAGATAAGTTATTTGTTACTTTTCCACTCATATTTTATCAATATCGGATTATCATCGACTTTATGTTGTTTTAGCTTTTCTTTCTCTGCATCGGATAGGATAGAGGCTTGTAATACCTCCGAAACATCTTCTCCTGTAAGACCTATGACGTAATTGTCTGTCATGATTACCGGGTGAATAGCTACACCTTCTGTAAATTGAGGAAAGAGAAGGCTCTTATTCCATTCTTTATCATAAAACAGATGCATAAACTTTCCTTCACGAATGATTTTGGCATAGTAGTATTGACTGTTTGACAACTGAACAGCTAATACATAATTGGCTATTTCCGACCGGATGATTTTTAAATTACGTTCGAAGTTCTTTTTAGGATCATTCGTTGTGACCAGTTTTGTTATGTCATTGTTGTCTTCTCCGAAATCCCATTCATAAGCAGCCTCTAATCCATTAGTTCCTAAGTGATAGACTGTGTTGGTCAATGATCTGCAAAAGTAATCGTTTCCAGGAAATTTAAATGTACAAAAGTTGTCGTCCCAATATTCTGGATAAGTTTCCAAGACAATCGATTGTTGACTTCGTGAATAGTATTTTATTTCATTCTCATCATCATACGACCATAAAACGGTTGTGTCTTGATTAAGGAGATAGAAATCAGAATAAGCTCCATTTTTCCATGGGGGCAAATTGATTTTCTCGATAAACTTTCCTTCACTATCATATCTGTAAATGGAATTATTGATCGGAGCTAGTAATTCAATTTCATTTGTATATTTATTGATATTGAAATCACTTACGTTTAGATATTCACGAGGCCCTTGGCCTTTCTCTGCTATTTTAAACAGAAATTCTCCTTTGTCGTTAAAGACAAACAGACTTTGTACTTCATAATCAAATATAAAGAATTTCTGTTGCTCAAACTTTACACTATGAATGGCTTGTATCAGACAATCTGTGTCTGTTTCTAAAGGAATTATTTCTATATGGCGGAACAGATCGTGTATAGAAACTTCATCCCTTTGCTGTAAATTGACACTTAGGAGTTTCTGTTTTTCTTTCCCTATTTGGTCAGTACACATGGCGAATATAAACAGACTTGTAATAAGGCAAAAGTATTTCATGATAAAATCATTTTAGGGCCAATATATTCTTCTATCTTTGTATCAATATTTATTTATTCCTAACTCAAATTTCAGGATATGAAATTCGGGCTGGTCGCTTATTCCATATAAAATCTGATTCTGTTCGTCTATGGTAAAGCAAAATATAGGTTGATCCAATTCGTACCGGCAAATAGGCTTTCCTGCCTTGTCAAAAACAAAGAGATGCTTTTTCAGGTAATTCATTTTTTCCGGATTAAAATATTCACCGGAATATAAGACATAGATCTTGTCGCCTGTGGCTAGAGGGGAAAAATATGCGTCTCTGGACTTTCCTGCAACTGAGCTGACATGTACATTGGTCCCGTGTGACTTTTGTTTCACGGCAGGGAAAAACTTTTCAGGTCCATGTATCCTTTTTAATAGCTTGCCTTGCAGGTCATATTGTTCAATCAAATCTGTTTGCATATAAAATAAGAAGACCGACTTTTTGTCGGGGCTTAGCACTAGATTGGCCTGAAAGCCTTCTAACAATTCGAATGGAGATAATTCTTCTTGCCAAGTCGGGAACTCTCCAGCCGTTTCCAGAAAGATTCCGTTTTTGTCATAATGTGAAATTCTTTTCTTACGGATGTCTCCGGCCAATGTCAGAAAACTACTATCTGGCAAAGATACCAATGAACTGTATGGATCTTGAAGCCTGACAACTTTCTCGGCCAATAGATCTGATGGGGCAGTTCTTTTGATGAAATCCGAACGCTTGTACCGATGTACTGTACTCTTGCGCAGATCAGAAACCCACAAAGAAGAATCGTCCGTCCATACATTGTTTATCCATAAATATTCATCCGGTCCGTTACCAAACGTGAAATAACTTCCTGCTTTCTGGAAATGATCCACCTCATAGAAATGTAACAGATAGTCTTCCGAATCGTCTTTTAAGATCAGCTTCTGATCGGTAAAATAACAACGGCTGGGACGTAATAATTCTTCATCCAGTTTCACTTCCGTCCCATGAACAGGATAAACGGCAGGGAAGTCGTTCCATTCCAAAGATGTTGAATCCGAATATTTCAAATTGGGTTGGCATGACGTAAACCCTACGAATAAACATATTGCTGCTAAATAGTTTTTCATTTTATTTGGTATTTGTCTGATTGGCATGATAAAAAATAAGGAAGTATCGTTCTAATCGGGAAAAAGGAAAATCTTTCAAGGATTTGTTTTTCTCAATGAATGCTTTAATCCACTTCTCTTGTTTCGGATGGCTGGAGTCTTCTTCGTAAATTAGGCAAAGCGGAATATCTTGGTCGTATATAAGTGTTGGTTCGTATGGGATATATACATAATTCAGATGCTTCCCGCTTCGGGGCATGCACTGACGGTGGGAGAATCCGCCATTGGGCTTGAGGGCAAAAACACGGGTTAATGAAGAAGAGGTGGTATCAACAACCAGTTCCCAACGTATTTTGGCTCCTTTACCTGAGAAAGCTAACTCCATCGGACCAAAAGAATCGTCTATCCTTTTCCCTTGCAGGTATTCAACCAGCATGATTATGTATTTGGTTTCTTCTTTATCGACCACATGTCTGATTTTATGTCCGATGGCTTCGCTGGAAGGACCTTCCAAAGGCAGTTTTTCTCCGGGAGCGGTGGTATGTAATCGATACAAGGACCGTTGTTTCACTTGTGACCATGTACAAATGGGCACTAAAAGAAGTAATAAGAATAAGTAGTATTTTTTCATGATGTTGTAATTTGATGTAATTGTTAATAATATGCTAAATGCTGATTAAAGATTTATCTCTCCTAATATTTGTTCTCCCTCAGGATTGTAAGCAATAACATAAATCTTGTTCTTTTCTTCGTCAACAGTGAAGCTTTCTATGGGTGTGTTATCACATTGATATTCTGTTATAGGGTTTCCTTCCCAATCAAATTTCCAAATAGCAGTTGGCATAGATGTTGGATTCTTTTTCCCATGTACAGTGGCGTATAGGTAATTGTCTGTTGCATGCAGATGACAAAAACCATAAATAGTTTCCTCTGTTGGATTATAGACAGAACCTTTCTTTTGGAGAATCGGCTTATAGAAATAACGATATAAGGGCATTTGTATGTTTTTCCCTTTTATATTGTAAATTTCTAAGATTCCACCAAAAAGGGTTGCAGATACATATTTTTCACCAGAGGGAGCAATAGCATCGCATGAATATGAGTTTGTAAAAGCGTACCAATCATCTTGTGTTTTGAAAATATCCGGATCTGGTGTTTGGGTTTTTATTTCCTGTATTGTTTCATTAGGAGTTCCTAATATGAATCTGTTAAATAAATCTTTGGCAATGAATAAAGAATCTTTTACATAGAGTATATGACTTCGATCGCCAATTGAACTATTTAATTTGATTTCAAGATAGGAGGGAACTGTTGTTTTATCCCAACTCTTTAAATCATATTTAAGAATAGATTTTTTCCCATAGTCATTAACATATAAGTTCCCTTTGTCCTTATCCACTGAAAATTCCATAGGAGTTATTAATTCTCTAGGCCCGTTTCCTGTATTACCAAAAGCTTTGATTAGTTTACCTGTGTATCGATTAAATATACATATATTCGCTTTCTCATTCATATCTCCAACAATTAATAATGAGTCCAATATAAACGGATGATGTGCATACCGGAATAGATATTGGTCATTTAATACTTGAATGGATACATGCCGTTTGTCTGTGAAACAAGGAGCTTTATAGGCAATAATGATTTCTTTGTTCGTCTGTGTCAATTCAGATACATTATCACGTTGTTTGCTTGGTTGACATCTCCAACAAGCTACAACTATAGTAAAAATGCTTATGAAAACAAATATTTTTCTCATGGTAACACAATTTATATACTTTGAATGGAAAATAATACTAGAACCGGATTTGAATCATCTTCTAAAGATTTTAGTAATGGCTCTTTACTTAAAATCTCTTCAGAAGCATTGGCAGGTGTTAGTATTGTGATGAATTTATCTTCTGCAACACCTTCTATTTGGGATGTACCTATGAATTCTTTCTTATCTGTTAGATTGATTATTTTTGTCTGTTGAGGAGATTCTTTAGGTATTAAAACATATTTAGAGGACGGTACGATAAATGGGGCACATATAAAATAGGTCTCATTTTCGTATAAACAGGTAATATCTTTAATATGAGTTGTTTCTTGGATGAACTTTAAAGGTTTGTTTTCCATTCCTTTTAATTCATCTTCTTGTATGTATGAATCAGAATGTATTGAATAGGCTGATATCAACTTCCCTTCAGTTGATAGAGAATAGATCTCAGGAGTAAATCTTTCATTATAATAAATTTGATTTCCCGAACGATATAAGTAATGTTTTGAACATTTCATTATACTCATCTCATTGATAGCAGAGGTTTGACTCTTTAGAATAGGTTCAAGCTTCTTGCTTGTTGCATCATAATAAGCTAGTTTAGCCTTTGCCTCTTTGGGATCGAAGACATCTCGTAACAAAAAGGAGTGGGAATCTAAACAGGCAAACTCAAAGAAATGTAATCCTGTGTGAATGATTTCTTGAAGTTCCGAATTGCTTGGATTGTATTTCAACAGATCCATTCGGGCATTGTCTGCGACATAAACGTTCCCTTCATTGTCTACATCCATATCCATGAGTTCGATATATTCATCCGGAGCTTCTCCTTGTTTATTTATAGCAGATAGGAATCGCCCTTTTCTATCAAAGATGTAGACTCCGTTGTTCTCGCTTGTGTCTAAAATATAGAACTTGTTGTTTTTGAAAAGAACTTTCTTGATGCTTCCTAATAAAGATTGATCGGTCGTTTCCAAAGGGATATATTCAATCTCTTTAATTATAAAATCCCCGTTTGATAGATTGTCATAATCAATACATTGTACTTGTTCTTGGTAAGTCGTGTTTTGACAACTCAGTAACAATAAATAAGGAATTAAATAGATGTATATTATTTTTCTCATATCTGTATGATGTTAGTCAATAAAAGTAGTATTTGTCTTTAAATATATTCGGATATATCAATACGCAAGATGGCGGGTTCAGGTTCATAACAAGAAATATAGATAGTTTTCTCATCTTCTGAAATCTCAATCCTTCCTAATGAATCGTTATTGGTAACACGGAAATTACGCAGTAATTTTCCATTGTGATCAAACATGAGTATATGGTTGAATATGCGTTTTTCGTCTGTTGGCAAACAACCTTTATACACAGCAAAGATATAGTTCTTCGTCATTTTGATGCTACAGAATCCCTCTTTCATCGATTCATCCAATCTGTTTTCCTTGAATTTAAGGGGTTGCAAATAATGCTCCCATTTCAAGGTGACATCTTTTTCTCCGGTTTGTTCGTAGCAAGCCAGGTAACCGAAATTTTTCATCGCTTGGACAAAAGTATTGCCATAAGAAGCCAATTCAGATCTGAAAATACCAAAATTGTATTTATTTTGATCAGGCACGATACCTCCGAAATTGTTTAAAGAGTCCAGCTGTAAATTCATAAGCATAAGGGGATGAGGCGTATTATTGGCAGAACTAACTACCATATTCCCATTTTCCAAAATAATACCATTGGTAAATGTGTATTTTAATCGGCTGAAAGTATAATCCTTTACATACGATAGATTGGAAAAGCTGTCTTTCTTTTCAATATTATATTGGTGGATGACAAATCTGTTTTGATCATGGATAAATAGTTTTTCTTTATATTTCCCCCAGGGAATCGGATAATCACCAAATTCACCGGGTCCATTTCCTCGTGCGCCCCATTCTTCAATAAGATGCCCGTCTTCCGGATCTAAAATCAATGCCGGATATTCTCCTTGGCTTTGAAAAACATACAAATTGTTATTTATTAAAGATATATCTCTTGGATTTCCCATAATCACTTCATGGGGATAACTAACGGCTTCAATAGGAGTTTCTTCTCCTAAATCCAATAGATGATTTGGATCTTCCGTTGTACAAGCTGTACAAGCCAAGAACGTGATAAAAGCAAAAAGTCTCTTCATGTTGTTTAGTTTTATTGGTATAGATCGTTCCCGTCTCATAATGGAATAATCTTTATGTTTGAATTATATACTTTCTCGAATGGTTCTCCATATTGCCTGATTCACAAAACTAGGTTTTGTTTCACCAAGAAGCAAATAATAACCCCTTATATTTTTCTTATAAAATTCTTATATGGGGATATAAGAATTTTTTCTCGTTATGTTTTAATTTTTTGACAGTAGTCGTAAAGCTTTTTCATATATGTGGTAAAGCTTTTTGACAAATATGGTAAAGCTTTTCGACAGCTGTCAAAAATATAAAAGGTAACGAGTTTTATTCCCATTTGCTATCATACATCAAAATATACCAGGTAAAAACCTTTTTCGGGAGATGCCGCTACGGCATATACCCGGTTGGGCTCTTCCGGTGATTGCGCAATCTTTAATAAGATGTTGTCTGTATGATACTGGGCAATTTCTTTACCATTCCAATCGAAACAAACGATCGAACTGTTGTGATTAGGATCTTTATCTCCAATCCAGATTCCCCATATTCGGTCATTAAGAGCTTGTACAGAGGTAAATCCATACATGGTTTGATCGGTAGGTTGTATGGTCCCTTTGATGAATTGAATATTGATGGGTAAGAAATAGCGTGTAGAAATGTTTTCTATCCGTTTGTCAATCCGGAATGTTTCCAAGATTCCGCCCCACAAAGTACCGACAACCAGCTTACTTTTATCCGGAGAAAGAGATTGGGAAGCAGAGATAAAAGCAATGTCGTTATTTCTCTCGGCAGTAGGAGTGGAATTATATTTCGCCACTAACGTTTCCTGATTGTATAGTTGAAATCGCTGTAATTGTCCGATATTTCCCTTTTCTTGTCCGTTCACTAAATAGTGTTCATCTGTCAACGGCCAAGCGATACGGGCGACACCGCCGTATTCTACAAATGATTTATGGCTGACACAAGAGAGAGATTTCTTCTCTTTATCAAAAGAAAACCCTAATAGTTTGGATTGGCTTGAGTCGTATATGTATAAGGATTCTGTTTCTCTTTCCAAAAACAAAACGGTGCCGGTTGCGATCTCATCAGGCCCTTGTCCGTGTCTGATACCAGAACAAATCCATTCTCCTGTATGCTTATTGTATATATGTAGCCAGTTTCCGTCCACTAAAGATAATAGGTACAGATAAGAATCGTCTACATTCAAATCATATGGGTAGGCAATTAAAGCTGTATCTGTAAGGATTTGAGCAGGAATATGTTTCTCTATAGGAAAAACCGGCTCTTGATAAGACAGTTCCTTTTGTCTATTCGAACACGATATGCTTAGTAGCATGATGAGATAGAAAACCATGTGTTTCATACGAGTAAGTTTTTATTTCTTTAGTTGATATTTTACAATGATCGGATTATCGTCTTCCTGAACTGCCTGCAATTTCTTTTTATTCTCATCATCCAAGAGATTGGTATCGATGTATTTCTCTATTTCCTCTGGTTGGATGATTGATGTTAAAGTATTTCCTTCCAGATGTGTACAATAGCTTAACCGCTTTTTATGTTTATCGGTTTGTAATAGGGTAACTCCGTTCGTCCGATCATAAAGGACAGTCATCCTTTTTCCTTTTTTCATCATATATAAATACAAATAAGAATCATTACAAAGCTTGATAAGTGGAATCGGATATTCAGAGCCAAGTAAATATGTAGTTACATCGTTCAATGTCTGAATTGTTTTTTCAAGTGTATTGCGATCCGTTTGGGTGGCAGACATATTTCCAAAACGATTTATGAGTTCTTCTTTGTTTATCATTCCATCCTTTATTGAGAAATTAATGGCTGGAGTCAGTTTGTTTTCTTTTGTGTCTACTTTATAAATGTGATAATTGAGGTTATTGGGCGAGAAGTATAAGTCACCGTTTTTCTTGAAGAATGGAGGATATCCTAAACTCAATGAACATATAAAATCTTTCTCATAACTGTTTATTGCGATAATCTCATTCTTTTCGTAGTCACAAAAATGTAATGTAGCATCATTTGCTTTCAAGATAGTAGGTTGCAGTATATACTTATTCTTACCTATTGGATAACCTTTTGAATAAGTTTGATGGTTATCAGAGTTAAGTACGCGCTTCTGTATAAACTTGAAATCCGTGTTATAACTATATATCGTTCCATAAGGACTTAATATATCAATACTTTTGGTGAATGGATTATAATTGGCATCAGCTAATATCTGATATTCTTTAGGACCTTTTCCCCGGCAGTTCTTGGAATCAGCTATGAATTCTCCGTTTTTGGAAAACAGAGACACGGTTTGTTGTTTGTCAACAATTAAATAAGCATTGAGCTCTTCACAATATACAACCTTATTGCATTGATCCAAAAGGCAATTATCATTAGTTTCCAAAGGTATAATTTCTATTTTGTCAATAAACGATTGGGTTTCCAAGTCCTGACAATTATCTATATCAATGGAAATAGACGATGAATCAATGGATTCTACATGATTCGTATTGCATGAAGCGCAGATCAGGCTTATTGAAAGAGCGAAATAATTTACCGATTTCATCATATTAAATTAAGATTATTATGTTGTTATTATAGCTTAAACTTATATATATAATCGGGCCATTCTCGGTTAACCCCATAAAGCATTTGATTGGATTCGTCAACTACAAACAAGTCGATGACTGGATTTAGCGAATACGAATTGATCAAAGTTCCATCCCATCCGAATATCTCTAATGTACAATCTTTGGCATTCGCATTTAATCGGTCTGCTAATTTAATAGCATATAAATATTGATCTCCTGCATACGAGGCGATGTAATAGATCGTACTGTTTTGCCAATCCTGTGTGTCGATTTGTTGTTTTACTTTTTGCGGAGCATGTGTTTGAACAGGCTGGAAATCCAAATCAAAGAAATCAATCCGATCTTTATAATAATAAAGGTAAGCCAATCCTTTGGATGATACGCACAGATCTCCTTTATTCTGGGTAAAGAATGAATTTCCCTTACTTTGATCCATCTCGAAAGTATGTTCTTTTAGTTCTTTGCCTTGTTTCAGGTCCAGTTTCTTCAGTGTCAGATTGGGTGGAAAATCGTTATAGAAAGCCACGGAATCACCCAAGGTGAATAATTGATTATAGGCTTTATTCTCAGGAAGCATAAATTCGGCTACCGTTGTAAAAACGCCAGAAGTATCAACTTGACATAACTTGACTTTTCTTAAATCAGTATATCCCCACATGGAAACCATATTGTCGAAAGCTTGTGTAAAGACAGGAAACATAAAATCCTCCGGTCCGCTTCCTTTGACCCCATGACTGTTTAATAGGTTTAAATCAGGTAGAGAATAGGTGTACACCATGGTATCACAGGAAAAACAGAATATATATAATTGATTATTACCGATAGCCATTCTTGCAGGACGTATCACCTCATCAATAAAGATACTTTCTCTTTTCAGGTATTCTTTCTTTGCCGTTTCGATAGATGGTTGCTTCTCTTTAGGTTCTACATGGCAGGCATAACAGACGGAGCCTGCCATAATACAAGTTAGTATTTGCCTTATCGTCTTCATGAGTATGCTTATTTTAATGTATAATAGGAAATAGCTTGTGCTTTATTGGGTAACGAACGAACCACATAACAGGTCTTGTTGTCGTTGGTTACACTCATTGTCCGTATATACGAATCTAATTGCCACGTTTTATAAGGTTTTCCATTCCAATGGAAAGCAATTTTTATAAACTAGCATCTAAATTGTATTGAATAATCCTTTGTCCTTTATTCGGATCACGAATAATAGCAATTAAACGTTGATCATTCGGATCTACACAAAATTTTCGGATAGGAGAGTCTAATTGTAATGTTTTAATATATTTCCCTTTCCAATTAAATACATGAATTTTTGTGTTTGTAGAGAAATCCAGACTACCGCTATAAGCACAATATAAATATTTAGCCGTTCCGTACATATCGATAAAACATTTGGTAGAAACAGGTGTATTTATTTCATTCTGTTTAACGGTTGCTTTTATATTTTGATTCCCTATTCGAATCGTTTTAAGCAGATCTCCGTCCAATTCATAAAAAGAAAGGTAATTGGTATATCGATAAGATACGGCAACCCGGTTTCCTGCCTCATAGACACATAGGTTGTTTGTTCCGGCATAGTCGGCACGAGGAAGGATTGTATCCAAACGTGTATCTTGATAAACATTATAAAAGCCGGAATCCAATTGATAATAGAAAAATGCTTTGTTCCCTGTATAACGGGATGAAGCATATAAGAACGTGTCTGTCAAATTGAAATTATACGAGGAACCCATTTCCTTATTCACCTGAATCTGTTTACAGGCTATACTATTCTTTGTGTGAAAGATTTCTTTGAACCAACGGGATTGATCTACTAGAATGATAGGCTTTTCTTGATTAGGCAGTTGAACTTCTTTAGTAAAAGCCGGAGCCCATAGCCCTTCTCTTTCCCGAGAACGGATTATGTATCCTTGGAGTCCCGAATCAAAAGAGGCATTATACATCCGTAATACAGTATCATTCTGATCGTCCAATAGGAAAATATGTCCGTTGATCAATTGGATGTCATAGAAATAACTACTATCAGCTTTATACGTCAGGATTGTTTGAGCTGATAATGGAGCAATCTTTTCTTTTTGTATCGTTTCAAAGTCTGTCCCATTTTTACCACATGAAATAAGCAGTCCCACTAACAGGGTAACAATTATGAATTTCTTTTCCATTTTCCTAATGCAATTATATAGTTATCATCTTCCTTTCTATTTTCTACCACTTTCCTAAGTTCCGGATTTTTGATTTCGTTAGGAGATTCAACGTCGTCCAGATTGATCTTAAATATAATGTATTCATCTGATGCTCCTAAAGGAAACAGGAGAGCATTTAACTGGAGTGACTTGTAATATGCTTTCAAGTCGAATGTATAGCTCTCTTGTGTCTGTTTGTCGTAAAAAGCTATGACAGGCATACGTTTGTGCATCAAATAAGCCATATAGACTTCTTTCGTTTCAAAAAGGGCATAAGCACTGATGTAGTCCGACTGTTCTAAATCTATCGTATAATCTCGTTTGTTTTCAGAAGCCCTTTGTAAAAAATCAACGGGAGGAAATTCCATGGACTCGAAAGCCAAACGATAAGCAGGCACGATTTTATCTGATTTTATTTGATAAACATCCGGGACCAAATGATAATAAACAAAATATTGATTGTCGAAACAATAACATTCGGTTCCAGAGAGGGATGTGCTGTATGGTGTGAAAAAAGGCAATGGAAAACCATAATTGATCACTTTCTCTGTCGAATCGGTTATCAGAACATATTGTTTTTTATTTTTACCAAGTTGCTCAAATCCTTTAATAGACGTGTAGACAAATCGATTCTCATCGGTTTGGATAAAATCATAGGTACAGAAACTGGAATGTAATGTTCTTTTTAAATGACATGAATCCATGTCATAAAAAAGGAATTTGTTTTTATAATCGGCCAAGACAATTTCCTTGCTTTCTGGATTTACATACATTCCACTTAAAGAAACATATTCTTTAGGGCCGTTCCCTTTCGCTGCGATTTTGGTTATATATCGTCCTGTTGTGTCAAAGACCAACACCTCTTGTTTTTTATATACATCTAACAAGTATAGTTTGTCATCTATTAATTGAGCAGAACTTATCATACTAATAAGGGATTCGTCATTCGTTTCTAACTGGATGAATTGAAAATCCATTTTCTCTGTAAGATCTGCGTATTTATCTTCGAAGAGAATCGTTTTTACATCACCATTCTTTGCTTTATCCTGCATACAGGATGCTAACAATAGAATAAAGCCGAGTCCTATGGATAAATGTGTTGCTTTCATTGTGTTACTTATTGTGTGTGTTTGTGATCTTTTTGACACTCTCAGTATTGCTTTCTCACAAAACTATTACTTGTTTATGCAGGAAACAAATAAAACGTCTTTATTTTTCTTAATTCCAATGCTATGTGTACACGTCCCATAGTATTGTGTGACCGGTTCACATAGTGTTATGGGATCGTTTCCCACAGTATTATGTGGGCACCCCACACCGTGTTATGGGACGAGGCCACATAACGTTGTGGGGATGCTTCACACAGGAAAAAGGAATTATGCTGTTTACAATTCAATTTCAACAATGCTGTTTTCTGGATTTTGGACAATCGCATAGAATGTATTGTCTTCACCAGATGCCGCTAAATTATAACGAGGCATTCCCAGATTAACTATTTTAACCAGATTAAAATCATAATCAAAAACGCCTACAGTATACCGCTTCGGAGATGATTGGCTATTGTCATTACCTGTATAATCAGGGTCATTCATGATACTAATGATGAAGTCTTCAGTCAGACAACACCCAACCAAACAATCTTTCCCGCCTTCTTTGACTTGCATTTGGTCTCCATTTATTGTGTATTCAGGATTTCCAAAAGTTCTTTCATTTAGTAATGATATATTAGAAGAGGTTACTTTAAATGTAGCTGCATAAGGAAGTACTTCTAAATAGAGTAATAGTGTTTGATTTTCCGGGTTATATACAATTTTCCCTGAATAGAAATGTTCCCGGTCTGCTATATTTGAAGGGAAAGGCAATTTACCTGCAGACGCTATTTCTTTTCCATCAGGCGAATATAATGTAATAACTTGATCTTTTGTAGGATCATATGCTATGAAATTCCCATTTTCACACAATTGTATCGATTGATTTTTCCCGTTAAAAACATGAAAGTTCTTAAATTCTGGCCTGAACTGATTATCTGGAGAACTAACGGCTGTTTGAAATGTTCCGTATCTATTCCATGTCAAGAACTTATTTTTACCAAAAGGAATACATTCTGGTAAGATAAACTCCTCTGGTCCATTTCCAATCTGGCCAACTTCCGATACCAGATGTCCTTTTGTATCGTAGATTTTTATAAAATTAGATCCTTGCCTAGTGTCTTGTAATACCAAGTAATCGCCAATACAGATAAAACTGGCTGCGTTTTTGATAAATAAGCTGTCAGTTAGTACTTTTGGAGATACTTGAACTCGTTCTGTTTTCATTGATTTTTGACTACAAGAAGTACAGAAAGCAAAAGCGATAATTACGTTTAATACTACTGCTAATAAATTCCCTTTTCTCATTTGTTTGAAATTTAAATTGTTAATAATAAGGTAATCTCATTTCTCTATGATTTCTTTACTGTTTTTGTTCATTCATACCTTAAAAACTTCCCCTGTTTTAGGGAAAGTGCTCCTTAGTGCTTTATTTTATATTGAATAAGTACAGGATTATCTTCTTCATTAATCTGTTGCAATATATCTTTATTTTCAATTAGATCTGGATTTATAAATCCAGATAGTTCAGAAGGGAAAAGTATCGCATAAAGGATATCATCCTCTATCTGGAAAAATGTTGGTAAATTTTCTTTTAATGCAGGTGATTTTTGGAATGTCATATTTTTGCCTGATTCCAGATAACAAATATTTATGAATTGATTTTGTTCCTTCATGTAGGTTGAAATAAGGTATTTGTCATTAAACAATCTTTTTAAAGGAACGTATTTGGTACATTTTGTATTTAAGTATAAAGAGACATCTTTAGCATTATCGCCATATGGTTGAATATCGTTTTGAGATAGGCAATTCTTGCCATTGTCAATGGTGTACAATATACTTAATTGTAAATTGGATTTTGAAAAGTTAAATAGATTGTTGTTCATTCCTAAAGGTGAAAAGTATAATTGAGAATTTTCTTGATGAAATGGACAAAAGTTAGATGACATAAAAGTAATAAATCCTGGATATATGATTTTATGGGTGGAGTTATCTGTTACATTATAGATTGTAAAAAAATCTTTTTCTGTTCTGTCAAATAAGACATAAGATTCTTTGTCTAGGGCATATAAATACCTATATATTTGTTTCGATTTATGTTTGATCTTGTATTTATTTACATATTTGAAGTTTATGTCATATTGATAAATCACGTTTTTTGCATCTAATACATCAATTGTGTTTGTATAGGGGTTGTAGGTGACATCTTGTAAAATTTGATATGTCTTTGGTCCATCTCCTATACATTGCTTGGAGTTTGATATAAATTTCCCTTGCATATCAAATAAATAGATAGTGTAGTATTTGTCGAATACGATATAATATTTATTGGGAACAACGATTGTGTTTTTCCCTTTAAACAATCTTCCGATGACTGAATTATCAGAAATTTCTAAAGGTGTTATTGTTATAGATGAAAAGAGGTCTTTTAAATCTACTTCTTTCGGATTTTCTAATGAAAGATGAATCGTTTTACCTTCAGTAGAAGTATTTTGATGTTCCTTATTGGTACAACCAACAAGAAAGATAAACATGAGTATAAAAAACGGAGTGAAAGATTTCATGACTTATTTGTTTATTCGTTGTTGAAAAATAGTAAATAAGAGGAATGAAGAAATACTTTCTTGGCTTCCACAGTTGACTTCAAAATCAGGAAGTTCATACCGCGCCAACGCTTCCACATTAGCCAGTGCCAATTCAGACATTCCTTCGTATTGTTTACTTTGCTGGTAATTCCAGCTGGCTGTTACCATTGTTATGGTTGCAATTACTAATAAAATTCTCTTTTTCATTGTAGAAATGATTAAGTTGTTAATAATAAGATAAATCCTTCTCTCCTTGATGTTTTACCATTAATTATATCTCTTACTATTGTCCTGTCAGAAGCATCCCCTTTTTTAGCAAAATCGCCCATCGGTTGTCGCCGAAGACACCCTTCGCCTATAACCGAAGGCATCGTTCGCGCCTCGCCGAAGACAGGCTTCGCTTACCGCCGAAGACACTCTTCGCTTATCGGCAAAGCTAGCCTTCGCTACTTGGGGCATTATTTGATTATACCCCGCAATTCCACGGATCAAACAAACATCTGCGTTTTTATTCTCATTAGCCATTATATTATGATTTTAAAGGTTCATATAATGGTGGAGCCTGTTTGTGCTCCTTCCGGTTATCTGTTTTAATTTCTTAGATGCAAGATTTGGATTACCGGATTGTCTTCAGGATTTTCTGCTTTTACATAATTTGTAAATGTGTTATCTGTTGATGCCGATAGAAAGAAAATTTGTGTACGTTCATCCATATCATTTGAAAAAGTTTCACCTACTTGATATTGCCCGGTCTTTTTATCGTAAAGGATAGTACGTACATGATCCTTATTACTATAAATAAGATTCACCCAACGGTCGCTTTCTCGGTAAACAGTTCGCTTATAATCCTTATTTGAATGAGTCCTTTCCGGTTGTTTTTCCTCGAAATTATGAACAGGCTTCGGTTCGATGGTGAAAACGGAGGTTGCAACCAATGAATCCCGGAAGGCATAAATTGTATTTTGAGGTTGGGGAGAAATAAAGTGTATTCCGTCTTTTAATGGAATCAATTCCCAATAAGCTGTGGCTGGGGATTCATTTAATGTCGCTTTATCGAATATATTTTCTTTTATATTACCAAGACTGTCAACCAATGCTACACCTGTATAAGGTTTCCCACTTCTTCCGAATCGTGAAATCAAGAAGTCTCCGTTGTCATACGAATATAAATCTGAAGCATAAAAAGGTAACTTATATTCATGCTTGACGTCCCCGAATAAATCATATTCAATGATGTTTGAAGCCAAAATGAATATACTCTTTCGTTTTTCGTTATAATCCATTTGGTTGATGATCGAATATTCTCCAGGTCCGTTTCCTTTTTTAGCTATTTTTCTCATATAGTGTCCTTGTCTATCGAATAAGAGAATTTCATCTTGCTCTTGTTTTAGTACGAAAATAATGGAGTCTGTCAAGATGACATCTCGTATTTTGCCAATTAAACAATCATCGTTGGTTTCCAATGGAATGTACGATATGGAATCGACAAACGATGAATAAAGAATGTCTTTGAGGTTACTCTTCTCAATATCTATAGTAACACCTTCCTCTGTTTTTGGAGAAGGGGAACATGCCCCTAAGCCTATTCCCAAAACTATACTGATCAACTTTTTCATTTTTATCGGCTCTTTAGTTTCATTTATCTTGTTATTTTCAGACCTTATAAAATATCAAATGAATATAACATACATTCCGGATCATCCACTAAACAGAATCCCTTATGCTGGGCTTCATGGATGATGAGTGTTGTTATTCTCTTATCAGCTTTCAATAGCTCGATCGGTTTCCCTTCCCAGTCGATGATGTAGATTTCCATCTGGTTTTCATGGTCTTTTGCTTTTTTATTATATAATACTGATTTAATTTATTTTACATTTTATAATAACAGGATTATCATCTTCTTTCATACCCTTCATCTGTGATGAGATTTTCTCCGATAATGGATTTTCCTGGCTATATGTAATAATTTGTTCTGGAGTCAGGGCATATAAAAGATAATTACCTTCAATTCCTATAATTCCATCCGGATTGGGAAGTCCTTCGAGCAATTGGTTGCAAATACGGATCTTCTTTGTATCTCTATCGTAAAGGCAGTAATACAATTGATCGGTTTCAACCGTGAAAAATAACAGGTTGTTTGTGACATATAAACTTTTAATGCCGAAAATATATTCTTTGGCATCATAAAGCTTTTGGTAATCTCTTGCTTGCAACGGGCTTTCCAACGAAAGGTCGGCAATACTTTTCTCATGCGGGAAAGTCAGCTGATATACTGGTGTTGCGATTGTATCTTTGGGAGTCCATGAATAAACAACGTTCTCAAACTGATGATAGAAAAAGACGGTATTATCATCAACTGTGCTGAAGGTAGAATAGGGAATATATACGATGTCGTTGAAATACTTTTTCTTATTGATAAGTTTCAGGTTGTTCTGTCCATCAGTAAACTCAAAGTAATAATCATTCTTCTTACCGAGATTGGCATCAAACAGCAATACTTCATTCTTCAATTTTCCTACTCTCATGTAAGGATCTTCCACTTTTATCTCGCTGGTTCGTGTGCCATCTAAAGAAAACTCTTTGATGAACTGGTAAGAATCCAATATTTGCAGGGTATTGTTTTCAGGATCGAGTGCGATATCTACCGGATAGATCAGTTCATCCGGTCCGTTTCCGATAGGGAAACGTCTGATGAAAGATCCATCACTCTTAAATGACAGAAGAGTATTCTGGATGATTGAATGTATAACAAGAGTATCATGGCAAGACACGATCTTATGCAACATAGCAGGAAGCAGACAATTCTCAGACGTTTCCAGTGGAATATATTCATATTTGGAGAACAGTGCTTCGTCTTGAGTCTTCGTAACATCTACTTCAATGTTTTCGGGCGCGTCGTTATGAATAGTTTCCTGACAAGAAAGCAGGCAAACGCTGGATAAAACAGCGAAGATGGTTTTTAGTTTGTGATCTTGCTTTTTCGCATGCTGTTTAATTTTTTGCCAGCAATTCAACCTTATTGTGGCAACTGTGGTAATTGTCGTTATTGGTATTAAATTCTTTTTCATCGTATCCTTGTTTTAGGTGTATATAAGTTGTTATTTTTTGATCATTCTTTTCTTTCTACAATTTACTTTTATCAAGTAAAATGTACATGGCTTTTGATTTATGTTTACTTTTACATGCCTTTTGAGTGATTCTCTTTTTTGCATGATTTACAAATCTAAGAGTTGTGTCAGAAAGAAACAAATAAAAGGCCTTATATTATTCTTATAAAATTCTTATATTCTTATATAAGAATTTATTTATTTGATTAATAGCGTGTTATGTTAAGATTATGAGAATACAGATCAGATTAAAAGATATTATTCTTTTATTGATAATTACGATAGTGGGAGTTTGGGGAGGATTTTTAATGTATTCATTCCATAGTGAGCAACAGAAAATTTGCTTGAATCAGTGTAGAGAAGTCTTTGATGAAGCACAGTCTAAAGATATCCAGCAGAATATTACATCTAGATATGTAAAGTTCGATAGCGATAAGTCTTCAAATGATTTCTTGAATGTTCTGGCATGGGGTGATCAGTATTTTCTGATTAAGGAAGACAGCTGTCGTCATCACTTGGATAGTATATTTCAGGCGGAGTTACATCAGGCAGGCTTGCCTTTTCAGACAGCCATTCGTTATACGATGACAGGTAAAACGACAGTCAGTAAGCCGGAACTAAATTTGTCTCAGATGCATCTTATCGAAGAAAAAGTTTATTATAAGAAAGATCAATCAGATGAAGATGCCATTTGGTTACAGTCCTATGTCAGTATACCTAATTCTACATTGACGATAGACGGAAAGACGTTTAAAGTTGGTTTGGGAATGGTGATTTGTAGCATGCTGGCCTGGCTCGTCTTTTTGTTGGCAGGCCGGAAAAATTGGTACGTATCAGCAGATCCTGTTTCAGCAGAAAAACCAATGCCTAAACAACCAGATAGCTCATTGTCTCAAAAGATACATATTACAGGTAATTATTATTGGAATGTGCAAAACCGAACCTTATACTATAAAGATAAAAAAGTTGTTCTCAACGGATTAATGTTATCTTATTTCGAATTGTTTATCCAATCTGAAACACATACAATTACGTATGCCGATATTTTGTCTCTCTACGGTGAACAATCCCAATTGTCTGTGACAACAAAGAATAAGATTTATCAAAGCATTGGAAACTTGAAGAAAGTATTACATGAGATGCCTCTTAAAATTGAGGCAATAACCAATGTCGGTTATCGTATTCATTTTAACGAAGAAGTTTAAATTGTATAACCATTCACTTAATGTTTCTCCCTTTTTCTGTTGATATATATATCCGTACGCCTTGAATCACCATATTCTACGGATAATCAGTTAGATAATGGAAATCTGAAAGATGATTATTTGTATTTACGTTTAGGTTTATGCGTTCAAAACGTATGTTGGAAAGGAGATATTATTTATAATAACATTCTGGTTATTTCTATTTTGAGGATACGTTATAATCGGGAACACATACGCCAGCTTTTCATCCATACATGTCAGGTTTTTATCCAAATACCCCGGCTTTTAAAAAAGAAACCAACGAGAATTACTTATAGATGCAACGAGAATTAAAATTGATTCTCGTTGGTTTTGCTAGTTACTCTTGGGTATTTTGTAATTCGATAAGACATTGAAAATAGAATTTATTAAAAATGATGAAATGATTTGTTGTTTATTGGGATTTAGAAAATGTATATGTATTTTTGAACCGATTAAATAAAGGATTTATGAAAGTGTCTTTAAAAAATATAGCAGAAGCCTTAAATCTTTCAAAGGCTACAGTCTCTTGGATTCTTTCAGGACAAGGAGAAGCAAAAGGGTTTAGCGAAGCAACGATTAAACGAGTAAAAGATTATGCGGAATCCGTCAATTACCGTCCGAATTTATTGGCCCGAAGTTTGTCTTTGGGGACTTCCAATACGATTGGACTGATTATTCCCTTTTTGGGAGATACTTTTTATGCTCAGTTGGCAAGTGCGATAGAATTGGAGGCTGCCCGAAATAAATATGCCTTGATTGTTTGCAGTTCAGAAGGCGATGGAGATAAAGAGTTTGAATTGATACGTACTTTGAAAGCCAAACAGGTAGATGGTATTATTATCGCTCCGACAAAGGTTTCGAAGAAGGGAATAGACTTGCTGTCGGAAGAAACTTTCCCGTATGTTCTGGTGGATCGTTATTATCCGAACTTGCCTTCCAATTATGTCATTGTGAATAATACGCAGAGTTGTTATGATGTGGTGCATTATCTGGGTAAGAAAGGAGCCAGGAAAATCGCTTTGCTGACAACAGATATTCATTTGTATGTCATGAAGCAGCGGGTGGAAGGATACCGGAAAGCATTGCAGGATTTAGGCCTGGACAGCGACTTGTCTTTGGAACTTTTCATCGAGCGGCAGAATTATCAGACGGATATTATGGATAAGCTGGATTGTCTGTTTCAGGAAGTGCCGGATGTTGATGGCTTTTTCTTTTCGACCCATTATCTGGCTTTAGAGGCAATTCGTTATTTTATCAATCATCAGATAGACTATCAGCATCGTTTTCATCTGGGATGCTTTCATGAGACAATAGCGTTGGATGTTTTGGCACCGGAGATGTGTGTCTCCAGAATGCCGATTGATAAAATGGGAGTAGAGGCGGTAAAAATCCTGTTGGATAATATACAGCAGGGAGGAGACTTTTCTTTCCGAAATGTGGTATTGGAGAATGAGTTTTCGCCTTCCTTTTCTCTTTTGGGGAAATAAGGCGGTTACTGCCTGTATTTAGAATTAGACCGGTTAAAGTATTGTTGGACTTTTAGTTATTTTCAGACATGATGAAACACAAAATTGGGTGGGTATGTTTGTTATTCACCTCTTTTCATTTAGGAGCACAAGTACCAGAGATGACACAAGTAGCGCCTGTGTCACCCATTACATATAAACAGGAAGATGGAAAATTTAGAGTTCTTTCTTTTGTCAAGGTAAAGGATGTTCAGACAAAAAGGTTAAAAGGAAGTATCGATGGGGTGGCGGCAAAGATCATCCCTACGGAGAAAGCAGACAGTGTATTGGTCTGGTTACCCATGATAGGAGAACCTGCCGTTTTAAGGTTGAACGATGGGAAAAAGACGATATGCGAACAGACCTTTTCTCCATTGATACCTGCCGACTGGGGCTACTTTAAAGAGGGAACGATTCATATCATTCAGTCGTCACATCAGGATATTGCCTGGATGGATACACCCGAGTATTGTCGTGAAGACCGTATCAATCAGATCATCTTGCCGGCATTGGAGCTTATGAAAAAGAATCCGGCGTTTACGTTTGAGATGGAACAGACATTAAACCTGATGGAGTTCTTGGAAGCTCATCCGGAGAGAAAAGAAGAATTGATCCGGCTGTACCAGGAGAAGAGATTCGGCTGGGGTGCAACTTATAATCAGCCTTACGAAGGTCTTTCCAGTGGAGAACAGTTGGTCCGTCAGGCTTATTATGGAAGAAAATGGATTCAGGAAAATCTTCCTGGATGCGATGATCGGGTTGCCAATAATATAGATGTGCCGGGAAGAACCTGGCAAATGCCACAGATATTGGCTAAAAGCGGAATCCCTAATTTGTTTGTCAGCCGAATGGCAGAAGGTTTATACGACTGGTATAGTCCGGATGGATCGAAAGTGCTGACTTTTACTCCTGGAAACTATGGTTGGGCGTCTATGATCTGGAAGTTCTTCGATCAGGATGCCGTTACGGCTTTTCATAAGCTGCATCATCGGACACAGTTATGGAGCGATTATTTTAAGAAGCATCAAATACCGCCTCATTATGCCATTTTAATGAGTTGTGATGCTACCAAGCCGGTAGATTATCAGCCAGTGATTGATGAATGGAATAAAATAGCAGATGCTTCGGATATTCCGTTACCACATTTGAAAGCCTCTACTGCTGAAGCCTATTTTGAGGCAGTGAGAGGCGAAAACACCCAGTTTGAAAAGATTGCAGGAGAAAGACCGGACTTGTGGCTGTATATTCATGGACCTGCCCATTATGAAGCCACGAAATACAAACGGGAAGCGGCCGTTTTGTTACCAGCTGCCGAATCGTTTACCACATTCGCTACTTGTCTGCGGAATGAACTGTCGTCATATCCTCGTCGTGCATTCGATCGGGCATGGATGGCTTCTATCTATCCTGATCATGGATTAGGTGGAAAGAATGGAGAAATAACAGATGCTATCTTTGAAGATAGCTTGAAAGTGGGACGTGATGAAGGACAAAAGTTATTGTCGGATGCTTTACAGCAAATCACGGAAGAAGTAAATACACATCCGGACAATTATATTGTATTTAATGATCTGACCTGGGAACGTAGTGAATGGGTAGAAGTTGAGATCCAGAAATCACAGGCATCGGTGAAAGATGAGCGAGGACGCGTGGTACCCTCGCAAGTAAGAATCGCTGAAGATGGTAAGCGCTATGTTGTTTTCCTGGCAGAACGGATTCCGGCCATGGGATATCGTAGTTTTACTATTGGGGAAGGAAAGAAGCCGAAAGCGAATTTCACGGGTGCTGTTCAATACTTGGCCAACAGTATTGAGAATAGTTATTATAAAGCACAACTAGGAAATGGAGGTATTGTTTCTCTTTATGATAAAGAATTAGGAAAAGAACTGATTCATTCTTCCAAATTTGCGTGTGGAGATGTTGTTGAATTGGGATATACAGGAAATGGAGCCGGAGAGTTTACTCGTATTACCGATGTGACACCGGGAGACATCATTCCTTTAAGTTCTTTTACCTCGACTTGGAAAGTAACGGAAGACGGTCCGTTGTTTACCCGTTTTGAGCAGGAACAACCTACCCAACATGCGGTAATCAGACAGACTATCACATTTTATCATACATATAAGAAGATCGATTTTGACATAACCCTGAAAGAGTTTGACGGAGAACATAACCGCCAGTATCGGATTGCTTTCCCGTTGAATATGATGGAAGAACGGACAATTCATTATGAAGTCCCCATGGGTGTTGCACAAGTGGGAAAAGATGAGCTGGACAAACAACCTGGAGGTTGGGCATGGGGTGGAACCTATGTACATCATCCGAAAGATTCTCATCCACGGGAAATTCAGAATTTCATTTCAGCGAGCGGCAATGGATTTGGTTTTACCATGTCATCTTGTGTAGCTGTTGCGGATTGGTTGGATCCTTCGCGTGAAGTGGCTGTTTATCCGGTATTACAAGGCATATTGCTCTCTTCCCACAAAAGTTGCCATGGCGAAGGAAACTGGTATCATCAGAAAGGAACCCATTCGTATAAGTTTTCCATCACCTCTCATCCGGAAGGTTGGAAAAACGGATATCCGTTTGGTATAGCCAGTAATCATCCTTTTTATGTACAGAAAAAGGTAAACAAAGGTGGTTCTTTGGCAGCAATACATAGTTTCTTACAGATTTCAGATCCTTTCACTGCATTATCATTAATCAAGAAAGCGGATCAGGACGGTAATCTGATTATTCGTCTGACTGAAATGGAAGGGAAAGATAAAGAAATAACTGTTACGCTTCCTTTTGAAGTGAAGCAGGTAATCCGAACCAATCTGATAGAAGAAGAGCAAGAAGCCTTAAATGTTTCAGGCAAGCAATTACGCCTGAAGTTAGGCCATCATGCCATTGAAACCTATAAGCTGGTTCTTTGATACAAAGGAATATTGGAAATAGTATGTACTTTAAATAAAGAAGACCATGAAAGAAATGACATCGTTGGAACGTTGCATGGCGGTATTGAGCGGGAATATACCCGATAAATTGCCTGTTGTACCGCAATGCTTTATGTTAGCTGTCGAAACCGCCGGCATGAAGATAAGTGATGTAAATAAAAACGGCCGTAAGATGGCGGAAGCTCATTTTATTTCTCAGGAGAAATATGGGTATGATGGTTGCGTCATTGACTTTGATGATGCGACCATTGCCGAGGCAGTAGGAGCGAAGGTGATTTTTAGAGACGATGAGCCTGCAATTGTTGATGAGAGCGAACCTGTACTGAAGGATTTACGGGATGTATATGATTTACCTATTCCTGATCCTTTTACGTCGGGACGATTAAATGAATGGCTGGAAGCAACACGTGTCTTAAAGGAGAAGATAGGAGATCACGTATTTATCATGGGACGGGCAGATCAAGGTCCTTTCAGTATTGCCTGTCTTTTACGTGGTACGACTCAATTTATGATGGACCTGATGACGGAAGACAGACAATTGATCCAAGATGTACTGGATTATTGCCGGAAAGTAAGTGCAGTGTTTGCCAAAGCCCAGAAGGATGCGGGTGCTCATGCTACTTCTATTGGAGATGCTTTGGCTGGACCGAATCTGATTTCGCCGGAAATGTATCGTGACTTTGCTTGGGAACCGGAGAAATGCCTGGCTGAAGAAGTTCAGGCTTACGGGATCCCGTTCTCCATTCATATATGTGGAAATACCAATGGTATTATCAAAGATATGGGAATGACCGGAGCAAAAATCCTGGAAGTGGATTGGATGCTTGACATGAAAGAGGCTCGTCAGCTTGTTCCTGCAGATACGGTTTTGATGGGTAATATAGATCCGAGTTTTCCATTAGTATTAGGTTCGCCTGCTGATGTAGAACAAGCCGTAAAGAACTTGATTGAAGCGACACAAGGTCGCAGACATATCATCAGTTCTGGTTGTGCCATGGGACGGAATACTCCGGTTGATAATTTTAAGGCTTTTATTGCAGCAACACGTCGCTATGGTTCGTATGAAGAAATTCAACGTCTTCAGGCAATGAAGTAGGATGATTAAATCAGATGCGTATGAAGAAAATAATAATTCCGATATTGTCTTTGTTGCCATTCTTCTCAGCACAGGCTCAGTTTGAGAAGAATTTATATACTTGCGATGAAGAGACTTATGATTTATTGAAAAACCTTTCCGATTCACAATTAGGAAAAGGTAGTATTTATCTGTTTACAACTACACATCAGGATTTGGCATGGCTGAACCATATTGATGCTTGTATTGCCGATCGTGATACGTTATGGCTGACTCCATTCCTAAAGCGATTGGAAGAAGATCCGACTTTTAAGATGGATATCGAACAGACATCTATCGTAATGGAGTACTTACATCGACATCCAGACACGAAGCCTTTGTTTGATAAGTATATCAAAGAAGGTCGTATTTGTATCGGAGGTACGTACATCCAGCCGTATGAAGAAATGTATTCAGGAGAATCATTGGCTCGTCAGTTTTATTGGGGTGCTCGTTGGTTGAAGAAGAATTTTGACGGCTACCAGACATTATCTTATTTTAATGTTGATGTTCCGGGCCGGACATTACAAATGCCTCAGATCATGAAAAAAGCCGGTGTGAATAACCTGATCATCAGTCGCCATGAACGAGGTTTGTTTTATTGGAAAGCTCCTGACGGATCAAAGGTCCGGACTTATACACCGGGACATTATATCTATTTCTATAATGTAATGGCAAAAGAAGATACGGCAGCCGTAAAGGAATTAGGAAAGGAATCTATCTTATGGTACACAAAGTATAATGATATCAAGCAGGCAAAAACAGTTATGCCGGCCATGCTGAATTACGAGTTATCCTGGGATCAGAAACCGGTGGCAAATACATTGCAGTTTAAGGATAAATGGAACCACGTTCAATATATCCGTAAGGAAGGAGAGATGAAATGGGAAAAAGTCAATCTACCCAAATTTGAATACGCTACGGCAGACAACTTTTTCAATACGTTGGATCATTCTACGAAAAACTTGCCCGAAATAGAAGGAGAACGTCCGAATGTATGGTTATATATTCATGGTCCTTCGCACGAGAAAGCCATTACAGCAAGTCGAAAAGGTGATTTACTGTTGCCGGCAGCAGAAGCAATGGCTTCCTATCGGATCATGACTTCCGGTTCTTTTCTTTCGTATCCTTCTGAAATGTTGGATGAGGCGTGGAAGGCAAAGATATATCCGGATCATGGTTGGGGCGGTAATGGAGGAATCATGACGGATAATGAATTCCGGCGGAAATATGATTTTGCCTTGACGGAAGCAGAAAAACAGCTTATAGAAGATGCCGGTTATCTGGCATCATCGGTTAATACGAAGGCTGAAAAAGGAAGACCTGTCGTGTTGTTTAATAACTTGTCATTTGCCCGTACTGCTCCGGTTCAGTTTGAGATTTGTTTGGAGGAAGGTTTTGCCAAGCAGTTGTCTGTACAAGATGCGGAAGGAAAACAAATACCGGTTCAGTTATCGGATGTCAAATATTATGCAGATCAGAGTATTCAACAGGCAAAGGTTCATTTTGTAGCTTCTGCTGTTCCTGCCATGGGGTTGAAGACCTATTATGTAAATGCCTCTTCTTCTGCGGCTGCTTTGCGTCCGGCTTCCGATCAGGTCATAGAAAATTCATATTATCGGATTGAATTGACGAAAGGTGGTATCAAGCAGATCTATGACAAAGAACAGCAGACTCCGTTACTGAATACTGCAAAGTTTTTGGGTGGAGAAGTAATCACCATGCGTTCATTTGGTAATGGCGCCGGCGAATTTGATGCCGTACAACAACCGGATATGGAAGGATTTGATAAAACATCCAGTCATGCGGCAGATTGGACGCTTCTGGAAGATGGTCCGGTTTATACGGCTTATAAGTTGAGAACGCCAATCCGTCATGCCATAGTGGAACAGACTTTGCGTGTATATCACCAGACAAAACGGATTGATATGGATGTGGATCTGTTGAATTGGGAAGGCGTTATGTTCCGGGAGTTCCGTCTGATGTGGCCTTTGGCTTTAGGAAAGGCTGAAGTTTCTTATGAAGTTCCCTTTGGTGCGTTGACAGTCGGTAAAGACGAGATGCCTGGTGCTGCCGGTGAACGTTATTATGTGGAGAATAAGGAACAGCATCCGCGTGGAATTGGGAATTGGATCAGTGCGAAAGGAGACAAAGCGGCTGTTACGATGACTTCATCGGTTGCGGTAGCCGATTATTTGGATCCGACAGACCAACCAGTCGATTATACGATATTGCAACCGATTCTGATGGCTTCCAGAAGAAGTTGTCATGGACAGGGAAATGATTATTTCCAACCAGGAGATCATTCGTTCCATTTCTCGATTACTTCGCATCAGCCGGGAAGCATTCAGCGTGAAGAAGCTGGTGTTTCTGCCAATGCTCCGCTAATATCTGTGTATAATCCTATTCGATATGCAGAGACTCGTTTACCGGAAGAATATTCTTTCCTGACATTGGATAATCCTCAGGTCAAGGTGACTGCCCTGAAAAAGTGTGAAGATGATAATAGTTTGATCGTCCGTCTGTATAATTGTTCCGGTCAGGAGGAAGTGGTACATTTGCAAATGCCTTTTCAGCCGAAAGCGATTGTACATACGAATCTGATTGAGGAAGAATTGGAAAGTGTGCAAGAGATACGATTGGGTAAATATGCGATTGAAACATATAAAATCAAGTTAGAATAAGACATGAAGAAATGTAAGACGAAGAGAAACATCCTGGCTGTGCTGGGATGTTTCCTTCTGGTAGCTTGTACAACGACAAGTAACCAGAATCAGACGACAACAGAAGAGTCGTTGACTCAGTATGTGGAGCCTCGTATTGGTACAGCTCATTGCAGGTGGTTCCATTTTGCTCCGGGAGCCTTGCCATTTGGTTTGGCAAAACCTGCTGCTGCTACAAATGCGAGTGTAGGAAACAAGTCGGGTTGGGAAGCAACGGGCTATGATTATCGGGATACTTCTATCGAAGGTTTCCCTTGTTTGCATGAGTTTCAGGTAGGAGGTATTGTCTTGATGCCGACTGTCGGTGAACTGAAAACGATTCCTGGGGCTGTGAATTCGGAAGGCGAAGGTTATCGTTCTGCTTTTAGCCATGAAGATGAAGTCGCTACGGCCGGATATTATTCGGTCTTGTTAAAAGACTATGGCATAAAGGCTGAACTAACGGCAACGAAGCGAGTTGCGTTCCAACGATTCACATTTCCGGAAAGTGGCGAAAGCCATATCTTGTTTGATATCGGAAACCGCCAGGGAGAAAGTGGTCCGGCTGTAGATGCTGAAGTAACGGTTTGTGGTAATGATCTGGTTGAAGGTTGGGTAAAGACCTTGCCGGAATATAGTAAGAAATATCAGGATGGTGCGACCATTACAATGTATTTCTCTGCCAAACTGGATAAAGAAGCCCATTCTTTCGGTACGTTTATCAAAGAAGATGTCAAAGAGAATCAAGCATCCGTTAAAGGTGTTGGGGCAGGAGCTTATCTGACTTATCAGACTAAGGCTGGTGAAACCGTGACTGCCAAAGTGGGGCTTTCGTATACTTCTGTTGAAAATGCCCGGTTAAATCGAGAAGAGGAAACGAATCAGGATCAATTGACATTTGATGAAGCTCGTTCGGCCTCACATCAAACTTGGGAAGAATACTTGGGTCGGATTCGGGTAGAAACACCGGTGAAGGAAGATAAAGTAAAGTTCTATACAGGTTTGTATCATGCTATTTTAGGTCGTGGTCTGGCTAGCGATGTCAATGGTGCTTATCCGAAGAATGACGGTTCGATAGGTCAGTTGCCGATGGAAAATGGAAAACCGAAGTTCTCTTTCTATAATACTGATGGTATTTGGGGCGGACAATGGAACTTGATTCAGGTTTGGGCCTTGGCTTATCCGGAGTATTTGTCGGATTATGTCAGTACGCATTTACAGGTCTATAAAGATACGGGCTGGTTAGGTGATGGTATTGCCTGCAGTCGTTTTGTATCGGGCGTTGGAACCAACCAGTTGGGAAATGTTATTGCGGCTGCTTATTTGTGTGGTATTCGTGACTTTGATGTAGAAACAGCTTATGTAGCTGCCCGCAAGAATGAATTGGACGGAAAGGATCGTCCGATGGGTGCCGGCAAGTTGGATACAGACAAGTTTGTCAAATATGGTTATGTCCCTCACAAAGATCAAGGAGAATATCCGGATGAGTCGTGGATGTTTTCTGCATCTCATACGTTGGAATATTCGTTTGGTGCGTATGCGGTTGCTCAGATGGCGAAAGAATTAGGCAAGATGGACGATTATCAGCAATTGATGGATTTATCGAAAGGTTGGGAACGTATTTATAATGAAGAGACCAATCTGATTCATCCGAAATGGGAGAATGGAAAATTCATTGAGAACTTCGATCCGATGCAAGTATGGCGTGGCTTCCAGGAAGGAAATGCTTATCAATATACATTCTATGTACCGCATGATGCCCAGACGCTGATCGCGAAGATGGGTAAAGAAGAATTTGTCCAGCGTTTGGACAGTATTTTCATTATCTCGCAAGATAAGATTTTCAGTGGAGGCAAAACGATTAATGCTTTTGCCGGCTTGCAGACATATTACAATCAGGGAAACCAACCTTGTCTGCATATTTCTTGGCTGTTCAATCAGGCTGGCCGTTACGATTTAACGCAGAAATGGGTAAGAGCTATTTTGGATGAGTTCTATGGAACAGATGGAATCCATGGTTATGGATACGGACAGGATGAAGATCAGGGACAGTTGGGTGCCTGGTATGTGATTTCTTCCTTAGGTATGTTTGATGTAAAAGGATTGGCCGATGTGGATCCGGTCTTTTCATTGGGTAGCACGTTGTTTGATAAAGTAACGATTCGTTTGAACAAAGATTATTATCCGGGCGATACATTTGTGATTGAAGCACATAATAATGACAAACAGCATGTTTATGTAAAAGACTATGTTTGGAACGGAAAAGAGTTGACATCTCCAGAAATCCGTTTCAAAGATGTTGTATCGGGTGGTCAGTTGTCTGTTGAAATGAGCGATCAGCCAGTCGTTAAATGATGACAGATCATAAATCTTTTCCGTAGGTTTGTAAGAAGCAGTAAGCATTTGAACATACGGAATTGGCTTAAAACAGAAAGAGGTTGCGTCATGATATCGTGAACGCAACCTCTTTTTATAAGATAGATTTGTCTTTTTACCGTAAGCGATCCAATGAACGAACCAAAACTTCATCAGCTCCGATATTACGGATGGCCAGATAATTCAGGATTAAACTGATAAATGGGAATGTTAAAGCGATTTTTCCGGTGATGTCAACATCTCCCAAATCTTTTGATACTGTCCATACATAGAAAGCATATAAGCCATAAAAACCTAACATCAGGATGGCATTGAAAATACACAAACGAATCTGTAGAATGCGTTTGCGATAAAGGAAAATAGTAATCAGTGAAATGAGGGCTATAATTGCTGTCAGCGCAAACAAACCCCATGTCGGATAAAGTAATTCCGGTTGATCTGTCAGCATCGTTGAGATACCAGAGGCATCAAACGAACATAAAGACTCGCCTGCCTGTAAAACCGTTAATGGCAGGAATAATGTTGCAATCATCAGTGCGACGATGATTAACAGATATACAGTTTGTATTCTTTGTATCATAAGTATTCTTCTTTTTAAGTTATTGTCGTTTGAATCAGAAAATGAAAAGAGCAATTAATAAAGGATATTTCCTGTCGGTTGACTGAAAAGACTTTATTAATTGCTCTTTTATGGATTCAAACTGTCGTTAGCAAATAAATATATTCCGACAATTATTAGAAATTATTCTTTTCTTTAGCAGGATTTCTGTAATAAACCTTACCATCCTCATACTCTTTCGCTGCGATCAATGTTGGTTTAGGCAGCTTTTCATAGTAACGAGAGATTTCAATCTGCTCTCTGTTTTCGAACACTTCTTCCAGATTGTCGTTATAAGAGGCGAACTCTTGGAGTTTCTTTTCCAGATCTTGTTTCATTTCAACACCAATCTGATTAGCCCGCTTTGCAATAATCGCTACCGTTTCATACACATTACCTGTATCGGCACAAAGTTTCATCATGTCGCGTGTAATGGTATTCGTCGGCGCGTTCGTTTTTCTGTAATCCATACTTCGTTTATATTGATAATTCGTTTAATACGTATTAGTAATCCGCTTGCTAGCATAATTGAAATACTTGGTCGCATCTTTCAGATATTTACCTTCCGGATACTCATTGATGTAATTGTAATATTCGTCAACTACATCACGGTATCTTCCTTGTAACTTCTCGTCGACACTAACCAATGCCAATTCATATTTTGCGCGCAGCATAATATACATAAATTCTTCACGATACTTTGAATACGGATAATTCTTCAACGCATTCTCTGCCGTGATAACTGCAGACAAATAGTTGTTACCCATATAAGTACCCAAGTTGAAATAAAGCCGGGTAGCCAGCAATTCTTTCAACGCCAGTTTTTCCTGCAGTTCGAACAAGATTCGCTGTGCTTCTTCTGCCCGTTCGCTTTGTGGATAATAATCCATGTACAACTGTAATTGTTCGATTGCCTTATACGTCTGTGTCTGGTCTAATTTAGGATCCGGAGAATCTAAATATAAACCATAACCGGAATAATAACGTGACAGTTCGGCATATTCGCCTTTCGGGTACGTCTTGTAATAAGTTTCAAAATATTGCGAAGCTGTCTGGTAATCTTTTTGCCCATAATAGCTTTGAGCGAGCAGATACAGAGATTCTTCTGCATAAGCTGTTCCTTTAAAGATTGTAACCAATTCATCCAACAGCGTTGCTGATTTGGAGTATTGTTTCGCGTTGAAATACTTCTTGGCGTACGAATACTTCAATTCATAATCTGTGCTTTTCAAGATCTTGTTATACTCTCCGCAAGAGGTAAACAAGACAGCACTCATCATCCATAATAATACAATCTTCTTCATTCAACCATACGTTTAGCGCGCAAAGATAACAATTCTTTGTGAAATACAAGGTCGTTAGCGTATTAAAAATTACAATTTGTATAAATCACTGGCTGCAATCAGTTCGAGTTTGTTCTCTTTCAGTACCTCGGCGCAACGTTCAACATTGTCCGGACGGATAATGACGTTCGCTGCATCGCCCTGCGAAAAGGCATACATATATTCTACGAAGATACCGGCTGTCGTAATGATTTGCATGGCTTTTGCCAATGCTCCGGGCTGATTCGGGCAGTGAAGGCATACCACATCGGCTACACTTACCGCATATAAATGATCGCGCAATACTTGAATGGCCTTGTCGGTATCGGAAACGATAAGGCGGAGTATGCCGAAATCCGAATTTTCGGATACCGTGAATGCCGACATGTTGATGCCTGCTTCTCCTAATATATTGGCTACTTCCGTAAAACGGCCTTTCTTGTTCTCCAAAAAGATTGATAATTGTTTGATCAGCATAATAATCCTTTCTTTTAGTTATTATTCGAATTTACGGTTGTCGATGACGTGCTTTGCCTTGCCCATACTACGCTCGATGCTGCGTGGTTCGACAATCTTGATATCCGGCTGCAATCCGATTACGCTTTGGATGCGGTTGGTTATCTTTTTCTTCAAAGCAATCATCTTGTTCATTTCGTCTGAGTAATATTCCGGACGGACTTCTACCTGGATCTGGAATGTATCGGTATTGTTCACGCGATCCACAATAATCAGGTAGTGGGCCTCGAATTCCGGCAATTCCAAAATTACAGATTCTACTTGAGATGGGAAAACATTTACGCCACGAATAATCAACATATCGTCACTTCGACCTAAAATTCTTCCCATTCGGACTGCTGTACGCCCGCATTCACACTTTTCGTAGATCAAATGTGTCAAATCGCGGGTACGATAACGAATCATCGGCATACCTTCTTTTGTTAATGTAGTGAAGACGAGCTCACCCATCTGGCCTGGTTCAACCGGCTGCAGGGTTTTCGGATCGACAATCTCTGGGAAGAAATGGTCTTCCCACAGGTGTGTTCCGTTCTGGCATTCACATTCACCGCCGACGCCCGGCCCGCAGATTTCTGTCAGTCCGTAGATATCGTATGCCTTGATGTTCATTTTTTCTTCCAGCTCTTTGCGCATGTTTTCAGTCCAGGGCTCTGCTCCGAAGATACCTACCCGCAGTTTGAATTCGTCAAGAGGAATACCCGAATTGCGGATAGTTTCTGCCAGATACAAAGCATACGAAGGCGTACAAGCCAAAGCCTTGGCTCCGAAGTCGTGCATCAGCTGAATCTGTTTCTGAGTATTGCCACTACTCATCGGAATAACGGTACCTCCGATATTCTGTACGCCACCATGCAATCCCAATCCTCCGGTAAACATACCATATCCGTATGATACTTGGACGGAATCATTCTTACTTAATCCGTAGGCTGTCAGGCAGCGGGCAACGACTTCTTCCCATATTCCCAAGTCTTTGCGGGTATATCCAACGACAATCGGCTTGCCGGTTGTACCCGAAGAGGCATGAAGCCGCACAATTTCGGACATAGGAACGGCCATTAATCCAAACGGATAATTGTCGCGTAAGTCTTGTTTGACAGTGAAAGGAAGTTTGGTGATATCATCGATCGATTGAATATCCTGCGGAACTACACCCAGCTCCTGCATCTTCTTCCGGTAGAAAGGGGAATTATGATAAACGTGTTCAACAACTCTTCTCAGTCTGATACTTTGCAGTTTCCGCATTTCTTCGCGGTCCATGCATTCTATTGTTTCGTTCCAAATCATAGTTTTTCTTGATATTGACGTTAAGTTTATTTCTAAAATCGGGCGAAAAGTAATAACTTTTTCAGAGAAAGCCAAGGAAAAGCAGAAAATGTTTATCCGTAACGGTGTTTTTATGTGGAAAAAGATACTTTGAGGGAAGATGCTGTTCACACCATGCAATCTTTTTCGGAACCCTAATTAAAGTTGCAGATCCTACCAGGGAAAACTGTAATTCTGCCTGGTAATTCTTTAGTTCACGTCGGGAACTAAGTAATCCACGGCGTGAACTACTTAATCCACGGCGTGAACTAAGTAATTCGCGACGTGAACTAAAGAATAAGGTGCGACATGTGTAGGTTTCTGTCGGAGGGTATTTGTTTATATATCCAGGCAGAGAAAAGAGAGGGCAAGCCAAATTAATTCGTAATTTTGTATCTCGTTATATGAAATCAAGTTGAAAGAAGTATGAATCGAAATATTTTGGCATTGTATCTGGTGAAACTTTCCAAATGGTTCTCGCTGGTGATGCCCATCATCGTATTGTTTTATGAAAAACATGGTTTGGGTTTGCATGATGTCTTTATCCTGAAGAGTGTTTATTCGGTAGCAGCCGTGACGTTGGAAATACCTTCGGGTTATCTGGCCGATGTATGGGGACGGAAGAAATGCCTGGTTTCGGGTTGTATCTTGTTCTTTATCGGCTATCTGGTTTATTCGTTTACTTCATCCTTTACAGCTTTTTTGGGTGCCGAATTGCTTTTGGGTATCGGACAGACACTTGTCAATGGAGCCGATTCTGCTTTATTATATGATACGACGGTGCATTACAAACGTGAAAATGAGTATTTGAAATATGAAGGGCGGATTACGATGATCGGGAATTTTGCCGAGGCTTTTGCCGGTATTTTCGGTGGTTTGCTGGCTGTTTATTCGTTGCGTTTTCCCTTTTATGCCCAGGCTTGTGTGGCGTTTATCGGGATACCAGCCGCCTTTGCCCTGCAGGAATTTAATACAAAAGGGAAGGTGCAGAGTCCGGTAGCAGAAATCATCCGGATCATTAAATACTCATTGTTTACGAATCGGCAGTTATGTTGTAATATTATGTATTCGGGCATTATCGGAGCTGCTACGCTGACGATGGCCTGGTTTGTACAGCCGGTTTTAATGTATCTCGAGACACCGACTTCCTGGTTTGGTGTGATCTGGACGGTATTGAACCTGATTGTAGGTGTAGCGGCCTTGTATTCGGATAAAATAGAGCATCGGTTGGGCATGAACAAAATGAATCTGCTGATTTTGGTCTGCATAGCCGGAGGTTATCTGGCCTTGGCCTACAATCTGACTTATTGGGGATTGGCTATTCTGGCGTTATTCTATATTGTACGCGGCTTTGCAACGCCGGTTTTGAAAGGATACATCAATCAGCTGACTTTTTCGGACATGCGTGCCACGGTCTTGTCGATCCGGAATTTCGTTATCCGTTTGATGTTTGCCGGAGCTGCGCCATTTGTCGGTTGGCTGAATGATATGTATTCGTTGAAGACAGCATTGCTGGCATCGGCAGGAATTATCTTTATCCCCGGACTTATATTCCTTCTTTTGAGCTTCGAAGTCAATCATAAAAAGGAAGAGTAGGGAAAAGGAGAGGCAGATTTAGAGTTCGATCTCGTCTCCCGAGATCAATCCGTTCATGATGGCATAGAAAGTAAGCCCCGAAACCGTTTTAATCCCCAGTTTTGCTGTAATATTTTTCCGGTGGGTGAGGACTGTATTCAGACTGATATTCAAATGTTCGGCAATTTCTTTATTGGTATGCCCGCGAACAATTTGCTGAAGAACGTTTATCTCCCGGCCGGATAAGTCTTTGTTATTGGTCTCAACTACGTTGTTCGTATTCTCGGCAAGCAAGACTTGTTCGATTTGTTCGATCATCGTTTCTACGGAGCTTCGCGTAGAAATCAGATTATTGGGCGTACCGCAGGTTTCCACCTTATCCACCAGCACAATAGTTTTATTCCGGCGGGGAAGAAAATAATCTCCATGAATCAGGAATGTTTCAGCATCCGTGAAATAGAAATCGAACCAGTCCGGCTGCTTCTCTGCCAATGCCTGCATATTGGGAAAATAAGAAATCTGTAAGGGAGAGAAATACTCTTTCAACAGGCAATCGAGCCCATAAAACTGAAGCATGTCTGCTAATATGATGGCTATTTGCTTATTCCTGGCCATTGGATTACGAAGCTTTAGCGGGTCTTGATGAGAAGTTCCATTTTATGTACAATCGGAGAGAGGATACGATAACGGATCCGATTATGTTGTTTGATGTCTTTTTCCAGACTGTTGACTGCAAAAATAACGGCATAACAAAGATTCTCGTTAAAATCGCCCGAAAGATGTTTGATCATGATGCTTTTCAAGTCGGCAAGTACCGCTTCCAGACTATCATCGTTCGTTTCCTGATCCGAGAACGACCGGATTTCTTCCTGGTTGAAAGAAATACTTTTCTGCAATTGTCCGCTTAACTGCAAACAATAAGGAAACCATTCCGATTCATCTTTCTTGATCTGTTCCGTTAAGTGCTCTTTAAAGGATTGGAAGAATTTGCCAATCAAATTCAAGGTCGCATTATTGGATTCGCTATGGGTAATGAACAAATCCAAATGCTTGGCAATATTCGGAATCTGGAACCTGAGGTAATATTGATTGGTCTTGTTTAAGTAATCAATGATTTGGGAAACGTGAAATGCCTGAAGCCGTTTCTCCGGGAAGTATTCTTCATTCAGGAACGTATTGATGATGATCAGGAGAAAATCTGTATCGATTTGGTGATCTTCACAAACTTCCCGAACCGTTTTATCCTGCAATCCCAGTCGAATACCTAAGCGGTTGATTACAGGAATGAGCGAGGTGTTTTCTTCTACCACCTCACTCAATGACATATTTGGTTGAATCAAAGCCATATTATGCTTCTTCCCATTGTTTACGCAATAAATTCAAGGCATTGATAACGGTAGCTGCCCGGTTTTCGCTCTGGCAACCACACTCAAAGCTAACGTACTTGTTATAGCCAATAGCTTTCAATCCTTTGAATCCGTTTACATAATTATCAGCATCACCGTCTTCTCCCGGCATACTTCTACGCTTGCGACTTGCCACATGTACGTGTTGCAAGTATTCACCGGCAGAAATAAAGGCTCCCATATCCGATGTTTCTTCCCAAGTCATGTGCCAGAAGTCACCCATACAGCGAACACCCGGATTATTGATATCCCGGCATAAAGAAGCCGCGTCGGCTACTTGACGTAAGTAGAAACATTCTTTCCGGTTTAACGGTTCGAAGATAACTGTTGTTCTATGTTCTTTGGCGAAGTTTCCCATTTCATTGAATTGTTCGCACAAGAAATCACGGGTTTCCATTGTATGCGGCATAACCGGAACTTGACCGTTGAATGCAGGTACAATGATAACTCCCGTAGAACCTAATTCTCCGGCAGCAGCAATGATTTCTTTCATCGTATCCATGCATTGCTTCCGAATAGCCGGATCAGTAGAAAGAATGAAACCTTTGAATCCGGCGCAGATCGCACTGATCTTGATGTTTCGTCCGTTTAATGCCTGTTTGAATTCATCCACGCGAGCCGCTAAATTACCACCGCCCGGTTCCAAGCCTACTACACCATTCTTTTCCATGAAGTCCAGTTTCTCATTCAAGCTTTCGCCCGGAGCAACACCTTCCTGCAAAGAGATATTCAGCTGTGCGGCCTTATTGAATTCGATACCACAAGCTTTTGGACAAGCAGCCGGTTCGGATGTTTCTGCCGGTTTGCCTGTACAAGAAGCAATGGCTGTACTTCCTACAGCCATTGCAGCACCTGAAAGAGTTGCTTTCAGGAAATTTCTTCTATTTACTGTCATATGCAATTATTTCTTGTCAACTGGTTTGCCAGGAACAGGAACAACGAATCCACTCATATCCATCTTACCCAAGTTCAAATCTTTTGGAGTGTAATCCAAAGCAGAAGCAGTCATAGCATCCCATGTTGTTTCTGCACCTGAATAAGCTGATTCACGTCCCATGATAGCAGCCATGTTAGCAACAGCTGTCTCAGAAGCCTGTTCGATCGGTTTGTTACCACGAATGCAATTAATCCAGTTTACATGTTCCAATACGTATGGATTAGTTTGCTTGTAGGTATTCTTTTCAGCTTCGCTATCATATTTCCAAACGACATTACCTGCCAAATCTTTGATCTCCATGGTTGAACTATCCCAAGAACCTTTAGTTCCCTGGATGAATTCACTTACATTGTTGGCGCAACCATCTATCTGGCGGCACATACTGTGCAAGTGGATACCATTTTCCATTGTGAAGTCTACACTGAAGTTATCATACTGATCACCGGTCAGACGGCGTTGACGAGAACCGAAACCAACAGCTTTTACTGGCTTCAATCCGCTGAACCAAGTAAATACATCAATATTATGAACGTGCTGTTCTACGATATGGTCACCAGATAACCATTTCCAGTTAACCCAGTCCTTAATCATCCATTCGCAATCGCTCCAGCCTTGCTGACGTTCACGATACCAAAGCATACTTTGATTCCAATATACGATACCACCAGTAATTTCACCGATAGCACCTTCCATAATCTTCTTGTATGATTCAACGTATGAACGCTGGTGATGACGCTGAGTTCCTGTAACTACGCGCAAATTCTTTGCTTGAGCTTGTTTGGCAGCAGCCATGATAGTTCTGTAACCAGCCGGATCAACACAAATTGGTTTTTCCAAGAAACAGTGTTTGCTCTTTTCAACTGCATACTGGAAATGTACCGGACGGAATACAGGAGGAGTGGCAACGATAACAACATCAACGCCGCTATCGATTAATTGTTTGTAGGCATCCAAACCAACAAATCGTTTGTCGGCAGGTATATCAATATTCTTTTCGCTCTTTAATTTGTCGGCCAAAGCGTCAACTCTTTCTTTGAATGTATCAGCAAGAGCAACAATAGTAACGCCATTTGCTGCGTTCAAGAAGTCAAAAGCTGCTCCAGAACCACGACCACCGCAACCAATAACACCGGCTTTGATTTCTTTGCCGTCAGTTGCTAAATCAGGTAATTCAGGAATATAATAAGTTCCCGGTTCTTTTAATGCCTTAGGTGCATCAGCCTGGGCATTTCCACCACCACAAGAGGTTAATAATGTAGCAGCACTACCGCCACCAATTGCACTTAATGCGCCAGCCATAGCTGAACTTTTCAGAAATGATCTTCTGCTAATTCCATTTTCCTTCTTCATAATATTGTTTGTTAAGTCAGCAATTATATTTTATGTGTTTTATTTCTTATTTGTCATATTCGCATACTACTCGGAAACCGATACCTTTAATGTCTGAATACCACCAGATACTCTTCGGTTGCTGCGGATCAGTCTTTAACCAAGCATCATGCTGTGTGCAAGAACGGGCTGCACAACGAACGTCGGCAGCATCGGATGTATAATTTCCTCCTCTCACTACCCATTCTTCGCCTTCCGTACAGATCGGATTAGAAACCTTTTCGCCTCCTTGTTTGTATGCTTCCGGACTGTATTTGTCGGCGCAGTATTCCATTACGTTACCCAACATATTCTTCAAGCCGAATGGATTAGCCTTGACACTTGATGGTTCTTGTGTCTTGTTTTCACTATTCTTGGCATAGATAACGTATGAACTGATACTGTCAGTTTCTGCATCGAAGAACTTTCTCCAAAATCCCTGATCAGAGAAATCTTTTGGATTTCCTTCAAAGAAGTAAGGAGTTTCTTTTCCTCCTCTGGCTGCATATTCCCATTCAGCTTCTGTCGGCAGACGATATTTCTTTCCTGTTTTCTTAGACAACCATTGACAGAAGGTTTCTGCAGCATAATGAGTCATCGTAATAGCAGGTCTGTCACCGCTTCCCCAGCCTTGGTCAGGAAATCCGAATGGAGGAGTAGGACCTGAGATTGCGTCTACGTCAGGATTGCTGTTGTTGGCATATACTTCTTCGGGCGGAGTTCGTCCCTCGCTCATTGTATTGGCAAAGAATGCCCAATACTGATCCCAAGTTACTTCGAATTCTGCCATGAAGAATTTATCCAATGTTACTTCACGTATCGGCGATTCATCCTCTTTATGGAAAGCTTCATTTGCTGGACTACCCATCTTGAATGTACCACCTGGTATGGCTATCATATTGAATGAAACTGTTGTTCCTGGAATTTTCTCTGTGAAATTCTCGAAAGCAGTAATTGTAGTTGCTTCTTTATAGAACAGACTGGTATCAACTGCACTGGTAGAACTTTGAGCTCCCGGAATACCTGTCATCTTTCCGTGCGTATAATTCGGATTATAGTGACCGGCATCCAAGTGACAACTGATACACTGCAGATCTAGTTTCTTCTCATTCTCTTCATAATATAGGTGAGCAGTAATACCATCGTTGGTTATACCTTCCGGGAATAAGTTCTGGTGACAATCTTTACAAGACTCGTTGGGAATGTATTTTACGGCATGTTCCAATTCGGATTTCAATTCCCAATTGAAGTCGGCGCTGTCTTTAGTCAGGTATGACCATACATCTTTTAATCCGAGTTTTGCTTTCGCTGAATAATGATCCCACGTATTTGATTGGGGAGGAAGGTGACACGCAACGCAATGAGTCGTTACGCCACTTCCATTGTTTACGTGCTTGGATAGTTTCCAGCTGTCATATACATGTGGATGTACATGACACATCATACATGAGTCATCTGAAGAAAAGTAAACAGATGCCTTGTATGTTCCGATCATTAATCCAGCACCAACACCAATGCCAACTAATAATATGAATGGTTTCCTTGTAAAAAAGTTTTTCTTCTTTTCATAATTTGAACTGTTTCTCTGGCTCATTTTTCCGTTCGTGTTAAAATATGGTATTTTTAAGTCTAATATTTACTTCTACTTATACTTTCAGAATTAATACTTTTCTTCATCGAAAGTAAGCAGAATGTTTCCTTTTTGATTTGTCTGCTAAAACAAATCGGGAATAAAAGTAATACTTTCCTTATAAAAGAAAAACTTTTATTCCCGATTTAACGTAAAATAATAAAATGATTATGCTTTTTTAATCGCTATAACGCATTTTGAATGGGTTTAATTACAAACGTAAATTCGTAATCCTGATATGGAACCATGTATTTATCAAGTGGTAAAGCTCCCCAGCTATTAACACAGCCTAAGCCCATCTGTACTTTGTCAATGCAGAAGTTAACACAATCGGTCTGCGGAACCAATTCAGAGTGACGCTGGTCTTTTTCCAAACCATCATCAAGTGATTCCATTGTGTAGTGTAAAGCACTTGCAGAGAACGGAGTTTTACCAACCAACTGGATACCGTTACCGCCTTTATTGGTTTGATTCCACCAGCGGATATCGGTCTTTGTTCCTGTTTCCTGCGGACGGATGTATGAATAGAATTGTTCATCTACCGTCTGCGCATATTTACCAATGTTCGTTGAGTTGTTTCTATCAGCATAGTTCTCGATAGGTCCGCGTCCGTAATATTGGATGTTCGACAGATTCTTGTTTAATGCTGCACGCATACCGAAGCGGAACATGTTGGAAACCTTCGCATTCTTGTCGGTTGTCATGCTTTGAGTAACTTCGATGGCTCCTTCCTTGTTGATCCGATAAGTAAGTGTCAGTTTTGCTGAAACAGTAGGCATGTCATATTTGGCAGTAACGACAACCAAACCATTTTCTGTTGCATGCTCCAGACTTGTCAGTTTGATTTCCGGATTCTTCCATGCCAAGTACTTCTTCTGCAAGCCGGCTCCCATATCATTGTCGGTCGGAGCACGCCAGAAATTAGGTGTCAGCTGAGCACCTTCGTCTAAGATTGAAAGACCGTTTACATCATACAGGCTCAAATAACCGCTACGACGTTCAAAGTCGATGTGGAAGTTTTCTCCTTTGACGATCAGATAGTAGCTGTCATTATCTTCTACGACCGGAGTTGGAGTGTAATCATGTGCAATCTTCTTTTCTGTCAGCAGATTTTCTGGAGCTTTGTATTCCCGAACGGATAATTGCTGCTGAGCCACAGCAAAACCTGCCGGCAATAATGTCTCTGTATTCTTCAATTTGAATGCTACATTTAATAATACTTCCTTGCAAGGGCATATATTATCTAATGTATAATTCAACTTTTGATTGACAGTTTGCTGCGGACCCACTTTCAAGTCGTTGATGATGCCTGATTGCAATACTTCTCCGTTGGCTAATAACTGCCATTCTGCGTAGAAGTCGCTCAAGTCTCTGAAGAAGTTTTCGTTATAGATGCTGATTTCACCTTTCTGCAGATCAACAGGTTTTACCCAGATGTTCTGATAGATGTAACCCACTTCGTGTGCATGTGGATTCGGAACACGGTCCGGACTGATCAATCCATTGTTCTGGAAGTTATTGTCAGAAGCATCATACCGGTTAAAGTCTCCACCGTAACCATAGAATTCTTTACCGTCTTTGGTATACCATCTGGCCGACTGGTCAACGAAGTCCCAAATAAAACCTCCCTGGTATTTCGGATATTTACGAACTAAATCCCAATATTCCTTGAATCCTCCTTGAGAGTTACCCATCGCATGTGCATATTCGCATTGGATAAGCGGTTTGTCGATGTTACCTTTGCTGTAGTTCTCGCAGCTTTCGTATGAATAGTACATCGGGCAGAAAATATCTGTGTATTCATTGGTTCCGGCTTGTTCGTATTGGACAGCACGAGTCTTGTCTTCTGCTTTGATCCATTTGTAACATGCTTCGAAGTTCGGACCGAAACCGGCTTCGTTACCTAATGACCAGAAGATAATAGACGGATGGTTATAGCCGCGTTGTACGTTGCGCTGATTGCGTTCGAGGTGAGCTTTGGCAAACAACGGATTCTTTGCCAGTGTCTCATCGCCATAACCCATACCGTGGGATTCGATATTGGCTTCTGCAACTACGTAGATACCATATTCATCGCACAAGTCATACCACAAGTTGTTATCCGGATAGTGGCAAGTTCTCACGGCATTGATGTTTAATTCCTTCATCCGTTTGATATCTTGAATCATCCGTTCTCTGGAAACAACATATCCTTTATCCGGATCCATTTCATGACGGTCTGCACCTTTGAACAGAACAGCCTGACCGTTGACCAATATTTGGCCGTTTTTCAATTCGATCTTGCGGAAACCTACTTTTACAGGAATGGATTCGATGATCTTTCCGTTTTCCTGCAGGTTGGCAACCAAGGTGTAAAGGTTTGGTGTTTCGGCTGTCCATTTGGCCGGATTGCTGACAGTCATACTTGCTGTCTGTTTGCCGGAACCTTTTACCTGAGCCGTCGTCACTTCTTTTCCTTCTTTGTCGAGCAACTTCAAATCAACCGTTCCTTTACCTTTCATCTGGATATCGATCTGAAGTGTACCATCTTTGTATTGTGCATCCAAGTCGGGAGTGATGCGGATATCTTCGATATGGTTGGCAGTACGTGTATATAAGTAGCAATCACGTCCTACACCTGAATAACGGAAGAAGTCTTGATCTTCCAGATAAGTACCGTCGCACCAGCGGAATACTTGGAAAGCAATGATGTTTTTACCCGGGCGCAGATATTTTGTCAGATCAAATTCGGCTTCCAGTTTGCTGTCTTCGCTGTAACCAACAAACTTACCGTTGACCCACAGATACATATTAGAAGTAACCGAACCGAAGTGAGCCATGATCTGACGTCCTTTCCAGTCGGCAGGAAGTTCTATTTCTTTACGATAGGTACCTACATGGTTGTTGACAGTCGGTACATACGGCGGATTGTTCTTATACTGGCTTCTCCAAGGATAACCAACGTTTACATAAATCGGATCACCATATCCGTTGAGTTCCCATACACCGGGAACCTGAATGTTGTCCCAACCTTTGTCATTGAAATCTACTTTGTAGAAATCCGTAGGGCGTTGGTCGGCATTCTGAACCCAGTTGAATTTCCATGTGCCATTCAGCGTCATGTAATTGTCTGATGCCAGACGACAACCCTTTAATGCTGCTTGTTCAGATTCGTAAGCGAAGTAGTTAGTGTGCATTGCCGCACGATTGATGGCATTGACATTCGGATCTTGCCATTCCGGTTGTTGTGCGAATGCAGTTAGCCCCACAGAAGCGAGGGCGCAAATTAGTACTTTACGTGTCATGATATTGTATTTAAAAATTTATGCAAAAATAAAAATAAAGGGAGAATGTACAACTATAAAAATCAATTATTCATCCTTTCTTTTGACATAGACTTTGTTTGTTCCCATGCCGGAAACCGTAATTCCACTGTTCGGATCCTGGCGGAAACGTTGCAATTCCCGTGTTGCTGTCGTACGGCTTAACCCGGTCAGTTGTACATAATCGGCAATACGCATCAGGGTATGCGTCGATAAATACTGCTGAGCAAGGGCCAATCGCTCTTGTTCGCTATAACGGGAGCTGTGTAAAACACTGTTTCCTCCGCGTTTCAGATTGCAATGCCGGTTGGTTCGCCGGATTAATTCCTGGCTGGCTCTGAAATTAACGCCGTTCACTTCAATGCTCCGGGCATTACGTTCAGGGGCATCTTCTTCAACCGTTTCGGTTTCCTTGTCAGCCGAAAGTCCCAATGTAGGTTTGAAAGTCCCTACACCGTCGATTGTAACCGTATAACCTTGTCCCATGTAATAAGCCAACTTTTCGGCCATGTTACTTAGTACGTGCAACACACTTCCTTCGCTCAATCCGGAACCCGGTTGGGCAAGTTCGCTGACAAATTCCCGCATGTTGATGCGCTGATACGTTTTCATTCTATAGAATGTACGCTTTTTTCCAGACCCGTCCAGGTCGTTCATTTCTTGTTTGATGTATTCTGCCATGATAAGATTAGGTATGATTCATGTAATTTGCGGAGAGCAAAATCTGCTTTCCGCGCAGGGTAAAGGTACGAAATAATTTAGATAAAAATGCAATCCATCCGGAAATTCTTTAGTTCACGCCGTGGATTACTTAGTTCACGTCGTGGATTACTTAGTTTACGCCGTGGATTA